>TARA_B110001452_G_scaffold247531_1_pt1 | contig 32514 bp, 19 predicted proteins | sample TARA_B110001452 | Tara Oceans TARA_B110001452 (sample SAMEA4396971) | marine metagenome | biome: Polar Biome; feature: [DCM] deep chlorophyll maximum layer (ENVO:01000326); material: water (ENVO:00002006), including particulate matter (ENVO:01000060) such as... | depth 25 m
CCATTGACGTTGCCATCACGGACACCCGTGAAGGAACTGTCATTGCCGCCATCTATAACATTCAAGCAGAAGCCGACCAAGCGTGAATTTCGGCTGTTCATTTCGCCCTTGATTTCTTATGAGACGGGCGACTCGGGTTACCATGGGCGAAGCAAGCAAGCTTGTTCCGGTGCTGAACAAAGAAGACGGAACGCCGTTCAAAACGGCAATCCTGATTCCTACGATTAACAACGCAGATGAACTTGATATCGTCCTCGGGCGACTCGGTAAACAGACCTATCCGCACTTTGAAATCATCATTTCTGATTCAAAATCAAAGGACCACACCAGAGAAGTGTGCGAAAAGCACGGTGTGACTTGGATTGAAGACCCTTCCCGCAACCGTGCGGATGCATGCAACTTCGCACTCAATCAAATGGACCATGATTTGGTTCTCTTTACCGACGACGACACGGTTCCGCCTCTCGATTGGGTAGAGAAATTGATTCGCTGGTTTGACAATCCCGAAGTCGGTGCGGTAGGAGGTCCAAACTTTGCTCCTGATGACGACCCATTTGGTGCAAAATGCGCTGACGTCGCCTTCTGTACAAAATTCATGACCGCAGGAACCCGATATGGAGCACAACCAAAAGGTGAACTTGTCCCTATCACTCACAATCCTGGCGTCAATTGCGCTCACCGAATGGCGAACTTGAGAGAAGTCGGTTTCTTTGAAGAAGGCTGTATTGGAGCAGAAGATGTTGTACTGGATGCAAAGATTCAGCGAGCCGGCCACAAACTCTTCATCGACCCGTCCAATGTTATGCCACATCGCCGTCGACGCCCATTCAAACCTTACATGAAACAGATGCGAAATTACGGTTATACTCGCATGGTCGCCAACAAGCGCTGGCCGGAAATCTCTGCTTGGTCACACACCGCTATCGGATTCTTCCCCGCCATCGTCGTCGCAGCCCTTCTCGCCATGCTCTTTGGAGCAGCCACTGGCGGAGCAGAGGCAGACTTGTGGTTTGCATTGGGAGGAACGTGGGACATTTCTCGCATTGCCTTCCACATCCCTTTGGGCTTAATTTGCCTCTACATCGGAATTTCATGGCTGGGCGCCGCTATTGGCACTTCACCTCACCGCTCGGTTGGAACGGTATTCCTTGCTCCGCTCTTTGTTTTCCTCGCTCAGTGGGCATACGGTCAGGGCGTCATCAAGGCATGGCGTGAAATCCGTCGCACTGGCGGGCGAGCAGGCGAAGGCGCTCAAATCGATGATCGTGTTCGGACGGCCTGAGCATCTCGCTAAAGCACAACGACTGGCGAAACCTCGCGACTATCTTGATTCAAAGGAGAACCTCTATTTGTTGAACAGATAGTTTCAGCACTATGGGCAGAACATCAATCGCTGAACGCATCTCTGCACTTGATACACCTGATGAGCGTGATGATGTTGAAGCCATATGGCACTCTGTACGCCCAATTTTAATCCTTGTCCGAATCGTTTTGGTCCTCCTCATCATCCTCGTAGGGGAGATGTTTGACGATACATACATCAAAGGATTTACAGTTGGAATTTGGGCACTGATCGTAGGCATTCCTCTGTTTGTCCTGATGTCGCTCGGCCTTCTGTTTGGGGACCGCTTCAACATAGATGAGGAAGATGAAAACACGCTGTAAATTTACTCTATTAAGACGAACAGTGAAATAATCACAACTGATGTTCGGTAACATGCGTAAGCACGGGTTTGCACTTCTCCTCGTGTTTTTACTGACGAGCGCTGTCTTTGCCCCGGTTGACGGATACAAGACTGGAAAATACAATTCATCATCCGGATGCAGCTGCCATACCTCTTCCAGCACCCTGACTCCAACACTTTCCGGCCAGCCCGTAGAATATACACCTGGTGCAACATACACTCTTTCTATTGGAATTTCAACAACCCATAACGGAGGAGGATTCTCACTTGAGACATCGGATGGAACCTTCTCCAATCCCGCCTCAAACACTCAGGTCCTCACAGATGGCTCATCGGCAACTCACACCACGTGGACCGACACATCGTGGGGCGTTGATTGGACTGCGCCCTCTGCTGGCACCGGATCTGTAACGCTCTCACTTGCCGTATTAGGGGCCAACGGACAACAAAACAAAGGAGGCGATGCTGTTGGGACCGCAAGTTATTCTATTGCTGAAGTACCCTCAACAAATACCCCACCTACTCTAACGAATCTTACTGTTTCACCCTTGAGTCCATTGACCTCGGATACATTGCTCGCATCGTATATATTCAATGACTCCGATGGAGATACTGAAAGCGGCTCAACTTTTTCATGGAGACTCAATGGAACTCTCGTACCCTCAATTACAGGACCTGAAGTTTCGCCCTTGCAGACCACTAAACATCAATCTTGGTTGGTTGAAGTGACGCCATCTGACGGCACCGATACCGGCCCAACCGTCACTTCAGACTCCACAACTATCCTCAACACACTGCCTTCAGTGTCAACTCCAGTCGCCTCAACTCAAACGCCTACTGAAAGCATGGACATCACCTATACTACGGAAATCAGCGATGCTGATGGCGATGATTTTGCTGCTGAAAACCAATGGATTCTCAACGGTGCTGCGGTAACAGAACTGAACAATGCAACAACACTCCCTTCCGTTGCAACCCGAGACGGGGATGTTTGGCAAGTTCGTGTTCGAGCAGACGATGGCGAAGGAATGTCTGCATGGATGACCTCAGAAGACATCACCATCGGAACGGCAACAAATACTCCTCCGGTTTCAAGCAATGTTCAAATCACTGGCTTAGACCCTTTCTACACAACGGATGCTCTTTCCATGTCGTGGGATGAATTCGACGAGAATGGAGATGCAATCACTCAACGTTCCGTTCGCTGGTCACGTGATGGTCTTGCTTACACCCAAGCAGACGAACTCGTAACCCTCCCTAGCAACATGACAACGAAGGGCGAATCGTGGATTGGAGAAGTTCGCTTGTTTGACGGCACATCTTGGTCGTCTTGGGCATCTTCACCTCCGGTAATCATCGCAAACACCCCCCCAGCAATTATCCGAGTAAATCTCACTTCGCCCACCTTCACGGTTGACGACGGATTTGAACTGACTTACGAAATGCAAGACGATGATGGAGACGCCCTCGAGATAGTTGAGGTCATTTGGAGACGTAATGGGATTCCACTTGAAGGAGAAAACGAACTAACGCTTGATCCTTCTACATTTGTCCGTGGCGATGAGATTTCAGCAGAACTCAAGATTTCTGATTCAGTGGACGAGACAGTATTGCAGACGGTGGTTGTTGACGTTCTCAACGCTGTGCCAGCCGTGAGCATTGAATGGCCGAGTGAAGTAAATTCATTGGTCCCGTTGACGCCTATCGTAACTGCTACAGATGGTGACCAGGACGATTTGAGTATCGTCTATTCGTGGTTCAAGAACGGTTTTCGCGATAGTAGCATGGACGGAATGACAGTTCTTTCCGACCAACGAATGGAGCCGGGTCAAGAATGGAGCCTTGTCATTGTTGCAAACGATGGAACGGTCAACAGTACTCCAGTTGAGCGCTCAATCACCATTGAAAATATAGTTCCACGGGCAGACATACGATTCGTTTCAACCGACATATGGCTTGGAGAGACCGTGCACCTCAGTGCGGACGAATCCTTTGATGCAGACAGCATGATAACCGAATATCAATGGGCGTGGGATGAAGGAATAGAAAACGGGAATATGCTTTCGTTCGTTCTTGAACGAAACACGCAAGTCTCTCTTACCGTTATTGATGAACATGGAGGAGAAAATACCACTGAAATCAACATCATTCCTCAGACTGGACCCCAAGTAAGCGACCTTCAAATAATTGAAGATGAGGGCAAAGTGACTCTTTCTTGGAACTGGAACGGAGATGTCGTCCAATACAACGTGTTGAGGAATGGAGAGCGGATTGATACGGTTAATGAAACGCAATTCACTGATTCTCCGCCCCTTACCGGAACCATTTCCTACGCAGTAGAGCCCGTGAATGATGAACGCACATTCATTGCCGGTACATCGGTAGGTACGACTGATGTTGAAGTTCCAATCATTGAAGCACCTCAGGCCTCACAAGCTGCTGGAACTGCACTTGGCGTCCTCGTCCTTTTCGCAAGCATTGCTATCTTAGCCCCGCATTATTTGAGAAGAGGTGAGGTCCAGTGAACCGAATTTCCTTGACGCTCCTTCTCGCTGTATTATTGCTCGCACCAAGCATAGGTTCTGCCAATCCCAGTGGAGTTGGAGGGGGCGCATTTGATGCGCAATGTGGCGGTGCATGCCACGGTGACGCCGATATGAATCGAAGTTCTAGCGCTGTCATCTCCCTTTCCATTCCTGATGCCGTTTACGAAGGGTTGCTCACAAGTGTTACCGTTCATATCGAGTCCATTCAAACCACCCAAACGGGTCTTCTCGGCGTCTTTTTGCTCAGCGACCTCACAGGTGCCAAAGATACTCCTGCAGATGCGGGATGGGACATTGTATCCAACAGCGAAGGAGAGGCGTTCAATTACCTAGAGACGAAGGTTCCAGCAGGTACGACTTCAATCGATCTCACTTGGACACTAAAAGCACCAGAATTGGGCACCTACACCCTTTTCGCTGCGGTTCATCACGGATATGACAACGGTGATGAAGCACCGTATTTTGGCGTCAGTGAATCACCAGCTATCATCAGTGTTCTGGAAGTTCCTGAGAACTTACCCCGCCTTGCACAATCCTTCACACCGCCAACTCAACGTGACATTGGAGAAATAACCACGATACTCGCTCCGACAGAGTTCGTTACGGCCATGGAGGTTGAATGGCGAATAAATGGGGGAGAAACGACTACCCTCAATACCACAGAAATAGAAGAGAACGTTTGGATGTTTGAATTACCTACTTCCATACAGCCAAGCATAATTGAATGGCGCGCTATTTTAGCAGGAGAAGGGCCAAATCAGACAACCCCATGGTTCCAACTTCGTAGCGATGAACCATCTTGGGCGGTTGACAACACCTTGGTATACGGTCAATCGATTGCGATGCTCTTTGCCCTCATGGCGGGATTCATGGCACTGCAAACAACCTTGAGTAGAACGAAGAAAACCAAAAAGCAGCCCGAACTCCTCATTCCCCCTGGAGGTGAATATTGATGGTCTCATCTAACACCTTACACGTTGTCAGCACCGAACTCACCGTTGGAGCATTTGCAATGGCGGGGCTCTGCTTTATGTTAGCCGGGCTCGCAAGCCGAGACATTTTTGGGCTCAAATCCAAACTTTCATCGTTCGACACCGTAGCCCACGCAGTTCTCTTGTTCGGCCTTGTTGCTATGCCATTCGCTATCTTCAGCGGCGTTCAATCTGGCCCTCAAAGCGATATCGCCCACCCTCTTTTAGTGAACAAGATGCTTCTCTCTACTGCATCGCTTGGACTCGCCATTGGCGTGCTTGCAACCCGTCGTAGTATCGGCATTGACATATGGGAACAGGCGTATACCCGAGACATACAAGCCCTCGGTGGAATGACTGCTTCCGGACTAATTCTACTTACAGCATCAATCGGAGGGACCTATTCAAGAGGGGAATCACTTCTTGACATCTTCCATCTTCCGTATGAGACTGTACCTTTGATGCCACTGTGGATGTCATGCACAGTGCTTGTGATTGCACTGGCAAATCTACGCACAGCATTACAAAAGGCTTGACTATACCTCGCCGAGTTCTGACATACTCAGCCAGGGAATGTTGTGCTTATCCATAACGTCAACAATACGTTTTAATTCTTTGAGGTCTAAATCGTCAGAGTGACTTCCAATTCCATGCCCGTACAAGAGTAAGGTTGGTTGATTCTCATAATTGACGGATAATTCCTCTAAAATGAATTCAGGACGTGTATGGAGGACATCGAGTGAAAGGGCCCTGAATACACCGCCATCTTCACATGGCGTCAACCAAGGTTGTACCCCGTTTACGTTTCCACGAGTACCTCGTAAGACAGAGAAATTTTGCAGAATAAGCGCATCTATCTCTGCATTTCGGCTTCCATGCGGATATGCGAACGATGTCCCATTGTATCCTGCTTCATTCATCAGGGCATGCCCTTGCAGAATCTCATCTTCGTAGTATGATTGAGCTGTTTCATCGCCCATAATGAAGTCCGAGAATTTTTTGTGACTCTTACCGTGAAAGCCAATTTCATGGCCGTCTTCATGTAACTCATGAATGATGTTGAGTTCTTCCTCAGAGTGCTGCCCCCAGTGATCAATGAAGAACGTAGCAGTGATGTTATGTTCTAAGAAAAAAAAACCCTGGCGTCGTTCCAATCACCGAGATGGATGGAATCATCGAATGAAAGAGCAACACCCCGCACTGCAGGTTGGTCGCAGCCGTAGCCAATCGGTTCAAGACCAGGGTCCCAGAAGGTATTGAGGCATTGAGATACGAGAACGACGGCAACGATGTAAATCGGCATGTACGTTTTCATACGATGCATCCTAGCCGGATTTAATTATAAATCCAACATCTGGAATCTCAAAGTCCAGCCATATCGCCTGTTTGGATGGTCCATTGGCTAGCGTAAACTCCGCCAGATTCAACGAGGTCGTCATGGAGACCACGCTCAACAATCGCTCCATCAACCATGGATAGAATTTCGTTTGCATTGCGAATAGTACTGAGGCGGTGAGCAACTGCAATGGTTGCACGTTCGGTCCCAGAGGACAGCAGGTTTTCTTGAATACGCCGTTCGGTTTCCGCATCGAGTGCACTGCTTGCTTCGTCAAGAATCAAGAGGCTTGGATCCTTGAGAAGAGCCCTTGCAAGGGAAATACGGGCACGTTGGCCACCACTGAGTTTTGCTCCACGGTCACCGACCATGGTGTCAAGTCCGTCTTCAAGTTCTTGGACGAATTCCCATGCCCCAGCCAAAGAAAGCGCTTCCTTCAACTCCTCATCAGTCGCATTTTGGTTGTAAATCACGTTGTCACTTACGGTTCCGTAAAAGAGGAATGGGTCTTGGCTAACGAAGCCAACTGCTTCACGAACCGAATCAAGAGTAAAGTCTGCAATTGGACGCCCGTTCACCAACACTTGTCCGCTGTCTGGAGTGTAATATCGCATCAGGAGTTTGAGGATGGTCGTTTTACCTGCGCCGGTGTGGCCCATGACTCCCAAAAACTCTCCACCAGATACCTTGAAGGAAATTCCATTCAACACCTTGATGCTGGTGTTAGGATAAGTGAAGAACACGTCTTTGAATTCAATTGTACGAATTGGCTCTCCAAGTTCTTCTGCCCCCTCAACGTCAATGATTTTCGGTTCAAGGTCAACCGCTGCAAAGACACGGCGTGCTGCTGCTTCTCCACGCTGAAGTTGATTGACTAAAATTCCAAAGATGAACATGGGCATGGTCATTCGTGTGCTGATGAGAAGGAAGGTGACAAGTTGTCCTGTGGTGATTTCATTTTGACCAGCAAGGTAACCACCTGCTGTGACGAGAAGGCCAAATGCAATTCCCGCAATAGCGTAAATCATTGGTACGAAGCGGTTTCTGTCTTTACTCGCACCCATTGCTTGGTCACGATAGGTCCCCGACTCTCGAGAAACGCGGTCAGCTTCCCATTCTTGAGCGTTATATGCTTGAACGACTGAAATCCCCGAAATTAGGTTTTCAAGAACGGCGTTGATGTCTCCGGTAGATTCTCGTTGCTTCCGGTATTTTCGCTGGACTCGTGTTGAAAACCAATATACTCCGGGGACTATGAGGAACAATGGAGCAAACAAGACGGCTGCAAGTTTCCAAGACATGAGTACTAAAATGACGAATGCTGTTGCAAACGTGACGGTAATTCGAATAATTGAGGTAGAAGAATCTGATACGACGTCTTCCAATTGATTGACGTCACTCGACAATACCGACATGATTTGCCCCGTTTGACGTAAATCGTAATACGATGCTTCCATAGTGATGAGCGAGCGGGTAGCGTCCATCCTCAAATCGTGTTGAATGTTATACCCTAAGCTCTGCCAGGCGTATTCTGAGATCCCTTGAAACACAGCAAGACAGAGGAAACCAAGGAAAACAAGAACTCCGTAGCCTATCGCTGGATTGCTGTGAATGAACGTGACGGTGTTTTGTACAATTTGGGGGCCTGCTAGAGTGTCGGTAGTAAAGTAGTCCACTGCAAAGCCGATGGCAACGAAGGGCATCAAATCAAAGAAACGAGCCGCAGCATTAGCAAAAATACCGGTCATGACACGCTTGGGGTATTTCTTGGCATAGGGGACCACTCTCCAGATTTGTTTGCCAAGTATTTGGGTGTCTTCGTTAATGTCTTCTGGCGCCATTACATCACTTTTGGGTCCATGTGAACGTCCTCTCGCCATAGTCTTCCCGCCCTGCTTGCCGTTCTTGAACCCTCGCTACCATTTGAACCATGTAAAAACAGTTGCCGTCCCCACATGCAATCTTTCATGAGGTACCGCTCCTTGGTTAACCCATGCTGACCCGAACTCAACGGTGCTCAACCCTCCTCATGACGCTCCTGTTTTTGCAGGTACTTGCCCCAATTGCTTGGGCATCAGTTGGGAGCACGACATCGTTCACAACAGAAACCGAAGCAGAGATTGAATCTCTCCAACAACTCGGGGTTTCTCCAATTGCCGACGCAGAGCACGGTTGGTTAGCACCTGAAAGCGGAGTATCATCAACCCACCTCCTTTACAGGGACGTGACCATGATTTCTCCCGATGATTGGACCGATACAACCGGTGGGCAAACCATGAACGGCTACCACATTTTGAGTCATTCATATCCCGTACCATCATCATGGTTTGGAGAATTGGATGCTGCCGGAATCATCTGCCATTCATTCCTACCCCCTGCTGCGTTCCATTGTGATGTGAACGGTAAAACTCCACAACAACTCGCAGCTTTGAATGTCCAAGGAATCGCTGTCATGGACGCCACTGACAAGGTCCAATCAGACCTTATTTTGGGGCTTCTTGGCCTTGATACAACCTACGAAAACCCCTTCGTGAACCAAGCTGGTGCCATCGTCAATGTGGTCCTCTCCGGAACAAGTCTTCCTGAAAACATTGGACAACAAAGCGGAATTAGTGTTGATTCACACAGCGGTCGTTTCTCCACGATGGTGGTTGATGCAAGTGGACTCTCATGGTTAGCTCAGCATCATGAAATTGAATGGATAGAAGCCAAGCCTGTCTTTGAAATACTCAACTCCGAAGGTATCGAAATCATGCACGTCGATGACCTTTGGGACGGCACCACCATGGGCAACATCGACAGTAGTTGGAGCGGCCTTGACGGAAGCGGAATCATCGTCACTGTTGCAGACTCAGGCTTGGATAATGGCGTCAACAATTCAGCCATGCATCCTGATTTCAAAGACCACATCAAAGGTATTCTTTCCTATCCCCCCGCTGCTGCGACCTGTACGTACTACAGCTTGAGCCCTTGTGGCGACTCTGCTGAAGACTTGCACGGCCACGGCACGCACGTGGCGGGTTCGGTTCTTGGCGACGGAACTCACAGTAGCGGTGCAATTCAAGGAGCCGCCCCTGAATCTCAGTTGATATTCCACGCCATCGCAACAACGGTTGGCGGAATAGAGAAACTGATTGGCATCCCCAACAATCTGGACGATTTGTTCAAACTAGCATGGGCAAACGGTAGCCGAGTCCACACCAATTCATGGGGTTCACCGGCAAATGGCGCTTACACAACATCATCCATGCAAGCTGATAGCAGCGCTAGAACCTACGATGAATTGGTCATCCTCTTTGCTGGAGCAAATGAAGGTATAGACGCAAATAGCGACGGTGAAGTTGACCTTGATTCACTTGGCTCACCCGCCTCTGCAAAGAACGTCATCACGGTGGGAGCCTCTGAAAACGACCGCGCTAGTTTCAATTCTCTCTGGGGCAGCACCAAATATGCCTCTCCAATCTCAACCGACAAGCTTGCCGACAATCCTGAAGGCATGGCTGCGTTTTCATCACGGGGACCTACCGATGACGACCGAGTCAAACCCGACATATCCGCCCCTGGAACCTTCATCCTGTCCACTAAATCACGAAGTACAACTGATGTCGGCTGGACGGCCTACAACGCCTCATACACCTACATGGGTGGAACAAGCATGGCTACTCCACTCACTGCTGGAGCAACAGCCCTACTCCTTGAACATTTGATTGAAAACGTTGGTGAAGCTAATCCAACCTCTGCCCTTGTAAAGGCAATTTACACTGCAAGCGCACACGACATGACTGGCCAGTACAGTTCCTCTACAAACGGGGCTGGGGAAACTGCTCCAAATAATCACGAAGGTTGGGGACGAGTCAACATGAGTGCGGCCATCAATACATCTTGGATTCAGGACGAGTCAGTTACAACAGGCGAAGACAGTGGTTGGTCGTTTGTTGTGCCATCAAGTGCTGATGACTTCAGAATCTCCCTTGCATGGACTGATCCGGCTTCAACACCGACTGCCTCAACAAACTTGGTGAACAATCTTGACATCGCTGTCAAAGACCCAAGTGGCTCATGGACTAACGTCAGTAACAGTGTTGACAATCTTCTCGGCAAGAGTTTCAGTTCTCCCGCTCAAGGCACATGGGAAGTTCATATTCTTGGAACGAGTGTACCTACTGGCCCCCAATTCTTCGCTGTGGCAATGACTGGGGATTACACTTTGACGAACCTTACTCAAGATGCTGACTTTGACGGCACCATCGATGATGATGATGATTGTGAAAATGTTGCAGGTACCTCAACCGAAGACCGTGTAGGTTGCCCGGATACTGATGGAGATGGATACTCAAACCCCGATTCAGGGTGGACCGTGAACAACGGGGCTGACGCCTTCCCTTCAGATTCCACCCAGTGGGAGGATGCCGATTACGACGGGTACGGAGACAACTCGGCTGGAACTCAGGCGGATGGGTGCCCATCGCTTGCAGGTAACTCAACACTAGACCGCTACGGGTGTACGGATGCAGATGGAGACGGTTACTCAAACGCTGATTCAGGCTGGACAACTTCCAATGGAGCAGACTCCTGTGCTGCTGTTTCAGGGACCTCTTCTCTAGATCGGAACGGATGTGCTGACTCCGATTCAGACGGATATTCCGACCCGGATTCAGGCTGGACTGCATCTAACGGAGCGGACGCCTTTCCAAGTGATAGCGCACAATGGGCTGATTCAGATGGGGACGGATACGGTGACAACCCCCCACCGGCCACAAACGGCGACGGATGTCCAAGTGTAATTGGAACCTCAACAAATGACCGCTTTGGCTGCCCCGATACCGACGGTGACGGGTATTCAGACCCTGATTCGGGGTGGAGTATCGGCAACGGTGCAGACGCCTTTGCATCCGATGCCTCACAGTGGGCTGACGGAGATGGTGACGGATACGGAGACAATTCCGCAGGAACCAATCCCGATTCATGTCCGGTACAGGCCGGAACCTCAACTGAAGCAGGCCGATTGGGTTGTACGGATTCAGACGCTGATGGTTACGCTGACCTTGATGATGCATTCCCTACCGAAGCAACCCAATGGAGTGATTCGGATTCTGATGGATACGGCGATGAAGCAAGTGGATTCCAAGCCGATGATTGCCCTGCATCCGCTGGAACCTCATCACGAGACCGACTTGGATGCTTGGACACCGACGGAGACGGGTCATCCGATGCTGACTCCGCATGGACTATTATCAACGGAGCAGACCTTGACCCGAATGATTCAACGCAATGGGCCGACTCCGATGGGGATACCTTCGGAGACAATCCCAGCGGAACAAATGGCGACGGCTGCCCTAGTGTTGCTGGCTCATCCAGTCAAGATAGATTTGGATGCCCAGACACCGATGGAGACGGGTATTCGAACCCTGATTCTGGATGGACTGTAAACGAAGGTGCTGATGCCTATCCAAACGACGCCACACGATGGAGTGACTCTGATGGTGATGGATATGATGATGGAATCGACGACGATTGTCCAAATTTCCCTGGAACATCACTTCATGACAGAAAGGGATGTCCCGACCAAGACGGTGACGGATACTCTGACCCAGACTCAGCATGGACAATTATCAACGGCTCTGACGCATTCATGAGTGATTCAACTCAATGGAATGATACAGATGGAGACGGCTATGGTGATGAAACCGCAGGAAACCTTCCGGATGCTTGTCCGTCTGTATATGGTGCTTCATGGCAGAATTCAACGTATGGATGCCTTGACGGAGACGGGGACGGTTGGGCAGATGTTCAGGACAGTCATCCAGACGAACAAACCCAATGGTCCGACGCTGACGGTGATGGATATGGAGACAACCCTGGTGGAGAATTTGCAGATGCATGTGTAAATTCAGCAGGAAATTCAACGCTTGGTAACAGATACGGTTGCCTCGACAATGACGGAGACGGATGGGACAATACGCTTGACGCCCTACCCGACCTCGCCACTCAATGGCTTGACCAAGATGGGGACGGATACGGAGACAACGCAAGCGGCTTACAGCCGGATGCTTGTCCCGGAGAAGGTGGAACCTCAACCGTTGATCGCTTTGGATGCGTTGACGATGACGGGGACGGAGTATCAAACCTTACTGATGCATTCCCGTCCGTACCATCTCAATGGTCAGATGCTGATGGCGATGGCTTTGGAGACAATCAAACAGGAGTGCAAGCCGACGTTTGCCCCAATGTCCCAGGTACATCTCACATTGACCGAATCGGGTGCCTTGATAGCGACACGGACGGTGTTTCTGACCCAACAGAAGCCATAGGCAACACCACTGCTTGGAATACGAGTGATGGCGCAGATGCATTGCCGTATGAAGTCACACAAAGTATTGATTCAGACGGTGATGGATACGGAGAAAATACATCAGGATTGTACCCTGACGCTTGCCCAACAACGGTTGGATCATCCACCATTGACCGATACGGTTGCGTTGATGGAGACGGCGATGGGGCTTCTGACGCTAACGATCTCTTCCTAACTGATGCCACTCAGTGGTACGATGCGGATGGAGACGGATTTGGAGACAACGAAATGGGGACGACAGCAGATAATTGTAACAGTACTGCAGGAACCTCAACTGTTGACCGCTATGGATGCCCAGACGCTGATGGCGATGGAGTTAGCGATGAGAACGATGTATGGCCAGCAGACCCAACTCAATGGTTTGACACCGATGGTGACGGATATGGAAACCAAGCTGATGGAACCAATGGCGACACCTGCCCGATGGAAAATGGAACATCCACAGAGGGTGGAAAGAGAGGATGCCTGGACTCTGATGGAGACGGGTGGGCTGATGTTGATGACTGGTACCCACTTCAATCGAGCCAACATTTCGATAGCGATAACGATGGTTGGGGAGACAATGCGTCACTCGGAGCCTACAAACCAGACCACTGGCCGAACGATGCACAGCGTAACTCTGCAGAAGGCACCATGGTCTGCTCCCCTACGACCATCTCTGTTGACCTTGCTGAAAGTTCGAGGTTTACGTTTACCTGTACGGCAAGTACGATCATGACCACATCTTTTGCAGCCCGTGTGGAATGGCAAGGAACAAACGATGTAATTGGTGATTCAACGACTCAATACCTCACGTTTACCCCCACATCAGGGAACACCCAAACTGTGATGTTCTCAGGAGACGTCCAAACAATAGACACCCACCAAATCCTATTGATGCTACGAGAACCGGGAGCTGAGAATCCGATGGATACTGTAACGGTAACCCTCAAAACTATGGATTCAAATGTCCCAGAGGTATCCACCGAGGATGAAACCTCATCGATTTCGCAATTAATGGAACAACCTGTGGCCCAAGCAGCTGCTGGAATCCTCGTCTTGTTTATCCTCATGGGAGCATTGATATTGAGAGGCCAGGGGAAGAATGCAAGAGCTGATTTACGACGAAGAGAGGCTGCAGAAGAGATGATGCAATCACGTGGAATTGACTCCCTACCTACCTCCCGATTGACCCCGGAACGACAAGTGCGAACCCCTAAACCGCCTGTGAGAAAAGACCGTGGCGACTCGATGTTTGAGGACTACCGACGTAAGTGAACGGCTAAAAACTGAACCGATTCCCTCAAAGAGGAGAGGTTACTCGGAGGGATGCTACACTGCGGATATGGTGAAGTGGTATCATAGGAGGTTTCCAACCTTTTGTCGTGGGTTCAACTCCCGCTATCCGCACCTCTTGGCTCCATTCCATCCGAAGCGTTGGGATTCGACTCCATTGAGCCGCATACCTCGCAACAATCAAAGACTATCCTGTACGACAACTGGCTGTATCCTAAGTGGTCTCGTTGGTTGTCATCATGAATCTGTTATTCCTTTGCCTGCTCACCTTGTGGCTCTACCTTCCTGGCTTCCTAGCGAACACGTTTGCCATGATGTGGGGGAAGTGGCTGCCAAAGACAGGATATGGACCATGGCCCATTGATGGAGGGAAAGTTTGGAGTGATGGAAACCGCATTCTTGGAGACGGCAAGACTTGGAACGGACTCATTGGAGGCTCAATGACCTCTGGAATCCTCTGCATGATCATGGTGGCAACTGTAGACCTTGGAGGCATGGGGACTGTATTTAACGATGGAGAAACCGTGTTTGCATCCCCACTAACTGGTTCATCAGGAGCATGGTTTGAGGTAGGTGGAACGAACCTTACTGCGTTTATTCTCGGCTCATTCTTGGGTTTCGCCTGCTTACTTGGGGATAGTACTGGCTCATTTGTAAAGCGACGACGAGGCCTAAAGCGAGAAGGAGATGTTTCCTCAAAAGCCCCCCTGCTCGACACGCTACCGTTTGCAATCATGGTTTTCCTCTTCGGTCAACTGTTCCTGGGCTCATCTGTACTAGCAGCTCAAGAATTACGCCTTCCAATGATTGTCCTTATCCTCATCACCCCGATATTGCACCGAAGTTTCAATCTTATCGGCTACAAAATCGGATGGAAAGACGTTCCATATTGAAACAAACCTCACAACATCAAAGGCCAATCCCTATGAAGCACGAGGGGGACGGCAAAACATGTTAGGGAATAATCAAGCCTCAATGCGGGCTTTTGGCCTCGTTCTGTTAATGCTCGTAGCCCCTCTTTCCGGTTGCTTTGGAGAAGGTGAAGTTGAGAAGATTGAAGTCTCCGATATTTTTCTTATTGATGCTAAAGACCCCTCGGAAATCAACCTAAACGCAGGAGAATACCATGATTTCATACTCGTTGGCGAAGGTCAGCGACTCGTTGTACCAGTGGATGTGTTCCTCATTGTCAACGGAACATTGGTCCAATCCGGAGAAATTATGGTCGGTGATGAAGGTCAAATTGGAGGTAAGATTCTAACGACCCCCTACACCACTGAAGCCAATTTAACAATCTATCATCCCGATGGATTATCCACTCTTCTCGAGATACCCATGGTTGACGGCACACCTATCGTGAACGGGGAGGAATGGTTCGAAAAAATGGATTTCATCACAAGTGTTTGCTCTGATTCCACCCAATGTGGTGGATACATTAACCGCTGGATGGGCTCAGGAAACCCTCAATTTGAGCGTGCTGCAGTCTACTTCAAAGGTCACTTTGAAGGATTGGGCTATGAAACTCACATGATGCGTGTTATCGACCATGGAAATCCGACCCAACCTGAAAGCTTGAACATCATTGCTTGGAAGGAAGGTCGCAATGATTCATGTGTTCAAGGCATGGGGGCACACATGGATGTAGCACCGCCTGGAAGTCTAGCAGGCACATATGAAGGAGCCTATGACAACACTGCAGGTACTGTCTCAATGTTGCTATACGCTAGAGCATTTGCAGATTTGACCTTTGAATGTGACACGTTTTTGGCCCTTTGGTCCAGTGAAGAAGAAGGACTGCGAGGCTCAAATGCCTTTGCTACAAACGATTGTGACTATTGCTTGCCCAAAGATAAGGAATTGAAGTTTTACATTAACATGGACATGATGGGAATCTCTTGGCCCGCTCACAAATCAAACGGTGACCCGTTCCCCTACCACGCATGGTCTGGTCCAGATATTGACCCTAACGAACAAGACGTCGCCATAACGAGTGTACTTGACCACGTGCATAGAAATGTATTGAAAGCCCCAATGGATTTGAGAATTGAAGGAACCTATGGTTCGGGCTGTGACCAACATTGGGACGACCATTACAACCTTGTCATGGACGTTCATGAAGATACATTTGGTCGGTCTGACCACGTCACCTTCCGTGACCTAGGGGCCCAGACCATCTTCCACCTAGGCGCATACGACGATGACTATTCTGCCTACCACTCACCTACTGACACCTTGGACAATATGGTTACAGAAGTTGGAGGCCAAGAGGAACTCGAAAAGAGCATTGAATTCGTCATGTGGGCGGCTATGCTTGAGTTCCTCATTGCTGACCAAACTCCAGAAATACGAAACGTAGGCGTCTAAGGCTCTATACGAATCTTGATGAAGAATAAACTACATCGCTCACCATGGAAGAAGACATTGTTGTATCCAGTTCAGACTGGCGTACATCGTTTTTCTGGCAGCCTATACTCTTCACCTTGGGGTTTCTTCTCGCCTTCAGTGAAGTAATTCTTCGCCTTGTACAGGGCACCGGTGCGGTCGATGCGATATGGCCACATGCTGTTCGTTCATTGGAGTGGACGGTTGTCCTTCGTTCATCCACAGAACAAACGCTGATTCTATTCATGATTGTACCAGTGCTTGGCTACTTCGTCAACCGATGGAAGACAGAGAGCAAGTATGAACGCTCAGCAAATGAAGCACTTTTGATACTCGTGGGTTTGTTGAGTGGTCTTATTACGATTCATTTTGTAATGGATGTGTTTTATCTCAGGGGAGCTTTTCTCATGCTTCCAATGTTTTACGCTTGGGTTTTCCTTTGGCTGCTTCTTCTACGAGGGGGCATGCCACGATTAAGAACTACTGCCATGGAGGGGATTTCCCCTGCAAGAGTTGCTCACCTTCTCGGTGTATTTTTAGCAGCATGGATGTTAATGCCGGGAGTCCCTGCATTGGTAGGATTCGCCCCCTCTCCACCTGACGCTCCAACCATTGGTTACGGTTCAAATCCAGGCCCATATGAAACCATGAGGTTTTCTGAACAATACACCATGCCCAGCGATGTTGCTGCAATCCGTGGGAATTTAGAGGACGATGTTATCTTCAGCGTCCATGTAACATTACCTCTTATTCCCGAAGATAAACCCGTTGAGACTATTCCACTTGGTATTCTTTTACACGGCTTTGGCTACCCTGACCTTGACGCCTACACGTATTGGATTGACCATCTCGCCGCTAAAGGGATGGCTGTTGCTCTGTTACAATATCCCTCAGACCTCAGACCTGAAGGTTACGAATCCTTTGAAGCAACAGATGTTGAAGGCACATCCGATTTCCTGCAGCACGAATATCGTAACACAGCCATTCGAGCTGCCATTGACCATATGGAAAAAATGGTTCTTGGTGAAAACCGCTCTATGACCCTCGATAATACGCTCGGAAACATCACTATTGATCCGACTTCCCTTTGGGTCGGCGGCCACAGTTTAGGAGGAGCATATACGTTCATCACATTGGACGAAGTCCTTGCAAAGGGATGGGGTTCCCGTGCTCTCGTTGTAGCATTAGAATCACCAGCGAGTAGGCCAATGGGAATGTCAATGCAACCAAATTTAACCAATTTACCGGCTGATACGATGGTCCAAATTGCAGTGACAGAGGATGATATGAGCGTGGGTGTTTGCCCGGGAGCATACCATCAGCAAATGTTTAGCGCGCTCCCCGATGAACGAAATCAACTCATCGAAGTTCATTCAGACCTCTACGGATTCCCTCGGCTGGTGGCAAGTCATTACCTGCAAACGAACCCTGCATACGACCGTTTAGCAGACTGGGGCGTCTACCGTCGTATTGACGCACAGGCTGACTTTTTGGTAGCACATGGACGAAACGACACCTTCACTGCGGATTGGGCCTTCCAATACATGACAGAAGAGGAAACATTGACCAATATGGGGAAATGGTCCGACGGGACACCTGTTTTGCCCCTTTCAGTATACTCTGATGCAATCAATACTGAAACTCGTTTTTCTGACTGCTCTTGAAACAACGCTTCAAAAGTGAAACCGATGATAGGCAGTTATGACCGAGCAAGCAGTTTCAAGCGATGTGCGCTCTTTGTGGAAACTCATCAGTGGGTCTGCACTTATTGCATCAATGTGCTGCTTCCCAAGCGTAGTTTTGGTTTTCTTCGGCCTTGCAAGCGTCTCAACAGCAGCGGCGCTCTCTGATGACCTCTACTGGGGATACAACGGTATGGGGTGGTTCAGACCGCTTCTACTAGTTGCTTCGGCATTGATGGTCGTGATAGGTCTCGTTATTTACTTCCGAAACGAAGGGATATGTACCCTGGATGAGGCAAAACGACAACGGCAACGGGTCATCAATACAAGCCTAGTTGTTGGAACAATTACCGTTCTTCTCTATCTCTTGTTTAACTTCGTGATTCTAACCGAACTCGGAATCGCCATGAACCTCCCTTGGGAGTCTAGCCGTCTTTGGACTTGATCGTTACACGTTATTTCGATTCGTGTTACAGCCTACATCCCAATGCTGGTCCAACATTGCAATACGGGTGACTTCCAACAAGCGCTCCTCTGCGGTCAAAAAAACAGGTGTTTTTGGCCGAATTGCGAGGGCCATCTGATACTCGCCTTGAACCCAACTTCTCAATTGAATTATTGATTTTTCAATTGAAATATTTTGCTCTAACTCTCCAATTGAAAGTTTGATTTTCCTAGGATTCAGGTGCATGCCTTTTCGCATTGCTTTTTGGACTGCTTCTTTCCCGGTCCATAACATCATTGAAGAGTCGGGATTCATACGTAATTGTTCCAGTTCCAAACCTGTAGAAATCATGTCAAAGGCATTTGACGCAAGAGAGCGTTCAGAAGGTTCGGCATCAAGACCAACATCAAATTGAGGGTCAGATAGGGCGAGGAAGACATGGCCATTACTGTGTGAGATTGAAAATGAGGGGAGCGGAGTGTTAAGCCACATCCCTTGTAGAAACACAACCCGAGGGGCTCGGTGCTCGTCACGTACAATATTGAGTACAGAGAGGTCATTAACACCCCACAGCCCGAGACAATGGCCTAGCAACCAACGTCCACTAAGGTGCTCATTATTTCGCTTTGAAGTTGCAAAGGTCGCCACCTCGTCCGCATTTGCAAGCGGGACACTACCACATTCCAATTGACGGATTGGCATTGAATATACCCGTACATGTTTTGAAAAAGATGGTGGGACATCGAGAAGAACGACATCGGATTCCATAGTCTCACCACTTAGCGATTGAATGCAAATTTCTGATCGTCTGCAACTGGCGCCATAGCCTTCAGCCTCAAGCCCTTCATCGCCAGAATCGGTGCATCATCATCACCAACAATGACGACATCATGGACAGTTACGCCTTCTTCCTCCGAGGAGGTTTGTATGCTTCTTAGACGAAGAGTTTCATCGTTTTCAGGAACGCGGAGCATGGTTGACCAGCTAATACCAACTGGTAGACTGCTGAAGCCTTTGGATTCCATTGCGACCAAGCCAGCGTTTTGGAAACCGGCTTCAATCAACATTGGAAGTGCCTCTAAAAGAACGATTTCTCCTTCGGCCTCCATAGAAAATTGATCTGTAAGAGGAAGCTGATGTCGCATCAAAGCGAGTCCGTCAATACCTGGCATTTCATCATCACCAACACCCTGCAACACGCCCCCATGGGATTGGAACCTTGCTCCGTGGAAATACCGCATGTAAATGAAGGCAGGGTTCTGGATGAGTTCTCCCGATGGAGGGATTCCAATCTCTGGCAGTTCATCGACCTCCCGTTGAAGGAATGGACACAGGTCTTCGCACTTTTCTACCAAGCGTACTGTCGCAACGTGGTGTTCTCGTTCGCCAAACACTTCTCCCTTGGAATTGGTCAAATCGGAAACTAAAGAGCACTTTATCCACGTCATATCATCTTCTTGGCGGTCAAGTTGAGCCACTACACGAACTGTCATTGGACCCTTCATCAGTTTGACAGGCAGACCAAATGTGACGCCTTCAAAACCTGCTAAGCAAGTTGAAGGGCGTAAGAGAAGCGAACTTTGTGCAAACATCTCAAGAGCCATAACACCAGGGTGGTAAGGCACACCATCAATCGCGTGATCGTTGAGGAAAGGATGGTCTTCAACCGAAAGCGTACATTGTGTCGTCATGAGTGAACCTTCTTCCAGGCTCAGGACCTTGTCAATGAAAGGAAATCGCGCAGGGTCAGCAATGGTTGCAGCCATGCCCGGGGGTAATTTCAACGGAGCTTCCCGAAACGAGTCAAATCGGTCCATAAGGCCTAGAGAGCCACAACCAAGGACTCTTCGTTTTCCACCACGGAGAGCTTCGTCAACAAAGATATTGACGCCATCTTCAACCGAGAGCGTTTCAATCCCTGCGGCTTCAAAGACGGCTTCAATAGAACCACGTGTGGCCATGCCGACATCTCTCCATCCGGTCCACCCGATGGCTACTGCTCGGCATGAGGAACTTGCTGTGAGCCGTGACATCTCTGCATCTAAAACGGAATTGGCCGCTGCATAGTCAGTTTGACCACCATTACCGAAACGGCCGGCAACACTTGTGAAGCAGGCTGCGAACTTAGGATATTCACAACCAGAGGCTCGCACCGCACCAAGCAGTGCTCGCCATCCATCGACTTTCACTCGCACAACCCTGTCAAAGATTTCATGAGATTTGTCGGTCACAAGCTTAGAATCTTCCAATCCAGCACCGTGGACGATACCTGTAATGGGCGCTCCAAGTCCTTCTCCGAGAGAAACGAGAGCCTCATGGTCCATGACATTCACAGAGCGATATTCTGCCGTGTTTCCTGACTGCTGTATGGTATCAATCGTGATGTAAACATCCATACTGCGGGTAAATTTCTGCCACGCATTATTCCATTCAACCATTGTGACCTTGCCATTCTCCGAATCATCTACAAGGCGTTCCCGGAGTGCATTCTTTTCTTCTGAAAGTTGCGCATTATCCCAACCAACCCACGCTTGTGTTGATTCAATTATTGACGAACGCCCGAGAAGAACGAAGTGCGCTCCTGCATTTGGGCTAGCTTGCGCAACACCGATGACCGATGCAGCAGTAACTCCGGAGCCACCACCTGAAACCAGCCAAGTATCTTCCTTGGTCAAGGATTTGGTATTCTCTACAAGATTCTCTGCAAAGGCCACAAGAGCCCATCTTCGCCCATCACGGTCGAGACCGATTTCAACTTCTCCGCCAAGTTCGAACAAATCATGTTCAATTTGCTTTGCAGCCTCAACATCTTCAAAGAGAATATCCGGATGAAGGTCAATTGCCCTGCAACGCAAGTCCGGTCGCTCAAAGGCGTAGGATTTGGTCACGCCTGAGGCAGCACACTGAATAGAATTGAATCGCTCTCCGATGTTTCCGTGGCGGCCGTCCATTGCGGTAACAGAAGCAATGATGGCTGGTTTTTGGTCAGAAAGGTGATGATCTAATTCTTTGAGTAAAGCAAACCAACCGTGACCTGCAAGAGCAATCTGCGAGGATGGGATGGTATCTTCCTCCCATTGGGCCGATGCGATTTTCATAGGAGCCATGTGAATTAGGGCGCCAATGGAGGTTGCCTTGAGTTGTTCACAAATCCATGCGAGGTGCTCGGGTTGCTCCGGATCTGCCCGGTAGACGGTTCGTCCACCTTCGTCAAGAACGGATGGATCACGAATGCGACTCTCAAACCCAACACGGACTGCATGTAGCCCTCGGGCATCCATACGTTGACAGAACGCTTCTGCAATCCCCCACCCATCATCGGTGACAACCACAGTGCCGTCAATTGAAAGTGAGGCCGGAATGCCAGTGCAGTCTTCAACTTCAACCTGCCAGCGACGAGTCCCCAAAGATACTCCGGAGTGGTCATCGTGAATTGCTGGAGACTCTTCGGTTAGTTCAGCCGGCTGAGCAACATCTGAAGATGCGCCACCTGTCATTCTGATGATGTAGGCAGTGAAATGGTTCAAGGTTGGGTGGTCAGAGAGAACAAAGTCTTCGTCGACTGGAAGCGTAAACCGTTCTCGGATATCCCCCATGATTTCAGCTTGCTTAACGGTATCAATACCGAGCTCACCCTCTAGGTCTTGGTCCATTTCGATAAAGTCGGCAGGGTAACCAGTATGCTCAACGACAACTTCGACAAGAACTGCTTCTATATCGGGATTGGTTCCTGTTGATACTGGGGACTGTACTTCTGTGACACTCTCCGCCGGAGCGGGAGTGGATTCAGGGGATGCTACTGATGCAGGAGTTGGTATTGGCGTTGAGACAGTCCCACCCTGCATCAGCTGGATATAACCCATCATATGGTTCAAGGTCGGATAATCTGAGAGAACAAAGTCTTCATCGATTGGAAGAGAAAACCGTTCTCGGATGTCCGCCATGATTTCCGCTTGTTTGACGGTATCAATGCCAAGTTCTCCTTCCAAATCTTGGTCCAACTCAATGAAGTCGGCTGGATACTTTGTATGTTCAACAACAACTTCAACGACAATGTCTCGCATGGATGCGTCATCTACTACCGATACGGGCGAAGCCACTGGTTTGATGTCCGGAATTATCTCCTTAGCAGCAACTGGAGCAGAAGCAACCGGTTGGGGGGTTGGAGCAGAAACTGCGCCTCCAGTCATCTGTTGAATGTATGAAATCATGTGATTCAACGTTGGATAGTCTGATAGGATGAAATCTTCATCAACCGGAAGAGAAAACTTTTCTCGGATTTCCGCCATGATTTCTGCTTGCTTGACGGTATCAATGCCGAGTTCACCCTCTAAATCTTGGTCCAATTCAATGAAATCAGACGGATAGCCCGTGTGCGTCACAACCACATCAATTACCGTTTGAACGGTTGATTCATCGCTTACAGCCGAAGCGACGACTACCGGAGCGGATGGAGGGGTTGGTGCAGACACGGGATTCGGAGCGGGCACGGATGCTGGAGTAGGGGCAACCACTTCAGGCTGAATGGATGGCTTACCCTCCCAGTCCTCAGTAGGTTGCCAGGGTTCTCCTTGTACCCCGCCATGAAGATTGTCATCACCATTGACGTAGGCTACGAGTTTATTCTGTAGGACCCGCATCACTACGTCATCAGTCCCCGCAAGGTCCCTTGCCCAAGCCAACAAGACTGCTCCGTTAATTCGCTCACCTTCAATGGGCCAACGACGAACAAGCGAAAGTGCAATTTGTGAACCAAACCCTGCTGCAAAACGAAGACCATACTGAAGTTCAGGATAGTCGCCACCTTTTGAAAGATTCAAGTCTCCTAATTCTGGGTCCTGTTCTTTGTGATTAGCAATCGGAGGAATACGCCCAGTGAGCATTCCATAAAACATGCTTGCGTCTTCAATACCTACCGCCATTGGGTGTCCTGTAAATCCTTTAGTATTGGCAATGACCAGTTTATCCGTAGATTCTCCGAAGGTTTCTCGGAGTGCTTTGACTTCGGATTGAGCAGAACCACCACGTGCTGGCGTGTAGGTTTCGTGGGAAAAGAAGACAGTCTTGGGAGCGATTTCATGTCGGTTAATGTCCCATCGTTGTTCCATTCGAGTGATGAAACCGTTGACGATTTCACCAACATGTTCGACGTCAAGCCGGGTTCCGTGATACGCAGAGTTTGCTGTTGTTGAGCCGAGGAATTCTGCAATCGGCTGAACACCACGTTGCTTGGCTTCAGAATGACGTTCAACAACAAACGCAGCAGCACCCATACCCAAAATGAGCCCATTGCGTCGACGGTCAAAGGGTAAAGCCGTTTCTTCAACGACATTGTTGGTTGCTGCCGCTCCCGATGCTGCGAATCCACCTGCAATCCATTCCCAAAGGTCGTCACCGGTTACGTCGTCTGCACTTATGATGACAACGCGGTCAACTCTGTCGTTCTCTAACCAGTCCTCAGCAACACCAAAAGCCGCTGTAGCCGATGCGCATGCAAGGTTGATCGTTGTGTTGGGCCCACGAATTCCGGTGTATTGGGCAAATTGTGAATGCCCCATGTTTAGGGCTTGGAAGAGATATCGACGGTCAAACCGTCCTTCGCCGTCGTCTCCATTGGTTTTTGCATGTTTTGAAGCCATCTGCAAGCCTGGGAAACACGATGAAAAGACGATACCTGTTCGTTCGCGTTGGATTTGTGGGACCTGCCAGTTCCGAATGAGCCGAAGCCCACCCTTTCCGACTTGTTCTACTGGAGTTAGCGGTATACCTGCGTCACGAAGTGCTAGCAATCCAGCAGCAACCGATAATTGGGTGCTGATATCCCAAGCCAATACGGCTTTCGGGTCAATTCCGAACTCTTCCGAGAGGTCAAATGCACCTTTGAGTCCTGCAAGTTGAGGGATATCTCCGAATACGGTCGCTTGGTCCATATTCACTGAGCCGTCCCGGCCTTTGATCAAACGTACAATGTTCTTATCCAACAGTCGCTGCTTATACTCATCAGAAACCTCGCTGATGCATGTTTCCCCTCGTACGAGTTTCTCGAATGTATCTTCTGAAAAGACTCGGTCCATACCGGGTAACCCAAGGGAGACTCCGGTGATTACGAATGGGTCAACATCTCTTGATGAACCCGAATTGGAGCGCAATGCAGAAGTTGTTCGGACGGTTTGCTGTTGTTGCAATTGAGCAGGCGCTGTAACGGTAGACATTGGCGTCCATGATGAAGGCGGCATGCGTATCCAACGTGCGAGGTCCCCGGCTGTTTGGACCTGACTTGTATCGTATTCGCCATCAGTTTCTGCTTCAGCAGACAATGTTGAAATCACTTGTTGGATGGAGGCTTCACTCAAGCCCAATCCTTCACGAAGCATAACGTGACCGTGACAAAAAGATGCAGGATAATTACTGAACGTTCCAATCCGGTCGCCGACATAAGCACGAATTGCTCGCTCAAGAGCAAAATTGCTGTCAACCGCTGGTTGTTGAACTATGGATGGAACAGGCGTCGTTGTAGAGCCGCCGCCGTTTGGAAGAGGCCTTGCCTTGATACGCAGGGATTCAAGATCGGCCGAGGATGCCCCGGCCGCTGTTACTTGTTCTTGATGAGCTTCGATCGGTCCTGCCCTGAAGGCTTCACTCAAGACTTCCGAATTTGAATCCGGCCATTGAGGTGGCCGTCCGGCAAGAGCGAGTGCCCCCAAAGCGGTGAGGAATGTCGCAATACCGCCTTGTTTAGGATGATTGGACATGATGGGGACGTGCGGGCGACCCTCGAGGATTTGCATGGCAAACATAGTCAAGGCACGTTTCGGTCCAACTTCTAGGAAAACACGCCCTCCTGCATCGTACATGGTTTCAATTTGCTTGGTCCATTCAACCGCAGAAGCCATTTGGGGAGCAAGTTGGTTCAAGACTCCTGCCTTCGAGTCTGCTCCATCCATCGGATAGAAACATCCGTCCACGTTGGCCGTAATCGGAATGCTCGGCCAACGAATTTCCAATCCCTCTAGAAACCGGCGCAAAGGCTCGTTTGCGGGTGCGACAATGCGAGAATGGAAGGCGTGAGATGTTGCGAGTTCAACACTGTTGAATCCCTTAGCCTCAAAGGCAGCCATTGCTGCCCGAACGGGTTCTGTCTCTCCTGCAATCACGGTCATTTTTGGTGAGTTTTTGTTGGCTGCAATGACGTAACCGTCTGTCGCTTCGAGAATAGTTGCAACCTCTTCATACGGCGCTGTCACACTAGCCATGAGGCCTTTATCTTCGATTTCAACCGAGCCCATTTCAGTGCCCCGGGCTGCTGCGGCTCGGAGAGCGCCGTCCATGTCCAAAATCCCCGAAGACATCAAGGCCGCATATTCTCCAAGGGAATGGCCTGCGACCATGTCAGGGTGATGTCCAAACGCATTCAGTGTGCGTTCAATGGCGAGATCAGCAGTAAGCATTGCCGGTTGAGTATACTCTGTTTGCTTGAGTTTGTGTTCAGCCTCAGTCCGTTCCTCAGCGGTCAACGAATCTCTCAACACGAAACTGGATAGTGACTCCCCGTCCAAAACATCAACCATCGTGACATCCGCTTGCTCCCAAACCAAAGCAGCAGGAGAAAAGCGTTTGACGAGGTCGTTGGTCATGCCAACGTATTGGCTTCCTTGGCCGGGATACATGTGAGCGACCTTTGCCTCAGCAGGTAATGATGGATCAGAACTGATGAGAACGCCTTGTGATTGAAGGAATCCCCACTTTTCAGAATCATCCATCGCTTTGAGAGCCAAGCCTACACGCTTGTCAAATTCGGTCCATGACGTAGCGACAACGGCCATTCTAGCATTGGCCTTTGCGTCATAGGATTGACTCGCCGTTTGAAGGGCTTCCGACAATCTTCGTCCGCGTGGGTCTTCATCAAATCGTGCGCCTGTGAATTCTAATGCCTCGAGAGCATCCTTCAACCCTCCAACACTGGTTGAAGAAAGAAGAAGAAGACCTCCTTCTATGGATTTCAACGCTTCATGGTTCATGGACGGAGTGGCATTTGCATCAAGAATTGAGGCCGCCATGGTCTTTGGTGAAGTTCGGGAATATGCACTCCAGCGCATCTCCCATTCTGAAGCAAGAGGGCGATGTACATCGGGCTCATACCCCTCAAGAGCGATATGGAAGTTGGTTCCTCCAAACCCGAACGCAGAAACCCCAGCACGGCGAGGATTGTCGTTTGGCCGAGGCCATTCAAGCGCCTCAGTCGGCACAAAGAACGGAATGTTGGACCAATCAACTGTCGGATTTGGAGTTTCAAAATTCGCACTCGGTGGTATGGTGCGGTGATGCAAAGCCATGACCGTTTTCATGATCCCCGCAATTCCAGCAGCTGCCTTAAGATGGCCAATCTGAGATTTGATTGAACCAACTGCTACCTTTCCAGTTCCACCAAAACCCGTCCAAAGACGAGATAGCGTCGACAATTCCGTAGCGTCTCCCACCTTTGTCGAAGTTCCGTGTGCCTCGACCAATTCTACAGAAGAAGCAGGGTAACCTGCTTGATTGTAGGCCCGAGCAATAGCTTGAATCTGCCCCCGTTGGCTTGGTGCCGTGATACCTTTGCCACGCCCGTCTGAAGAACCGCCGATGCCTCTGATAACGCTGTAAATTTGATCACCAGATTCGATCGCATCGTTCAACCGCTTGAGGACCAATACGCCAGCACCCTCTCCCATGACAAATCCATTGGCACGAGCATCAAAAGGAGATGAATGAGTTGGAGAGAGTGCACCGATTGCTGAGAATTTAGCGAACGTGGCTGGATCCATCGTTCGGTCTGTTGCTCCGGCGAGCATCACGTCGACTTGACGGGTTTGGAGCAATCTGCATGCATCCAAAACAGCAGCCATTGATGATGCACAAGCCGCATCCATAGCATGGTTTGGCCCTTGTAAATCCAGGAGATTTGCGACACGCCCCGACACAACGTTCGCAAGTTCCCCAGGCATAGTGTCTTCGTCAACACGTGGTGTTCCTTCGTTGATATTGGCAACAAAGGATTCCGCATTCCCTGCAGGCATCCCATGGGAAATAGCGGTTTCTTTAGTGTGGTTTGACCAAACACGAATGTTTGAGAGATTCCGGTTTTCCCCACCGAGTGCATTCCCAAAAACGACTCCAGTTTTAGTTCGGTCAATGTCTTTAGTTTCACCATCGTAACCTGCGTGTTCAATTGCATCGGCCGCAACTGAGACCGCCCATAGCTGGCAGGGGTCGATCTGAGGAAGTGTCCCCGGGGGTTGACGCCATCTGCGCCAATCAAACTCATCACCTTTGACGAGAGCACCGATCTTCGAGTAGGTGAATCCTTCAGTGTGTTGCCCAGGACCACCTTCTTTCCAAAAGTGATTGACGGGCCCTGGCCATCTTCCTTCGGGAAGAGGTGCAATACTGATTTTTTTCTCAATGATGTTTTGCCAGAAGGCATCGATGTCCGGAGCATCCGGCATAAGAGCACCCACGCCGACGACCGCAATCGGTTCGAAGGGACCCTGCTCGAGACCCTCGCATGCTTTGCCGTCTTGAGTGGTAATTGTCATGTTGTTCACCTTAATTCATGATGCTTTCCGGCACCATTGTAATTGAGTAGCCTGCATCAACGTAAATGCACTGGCCCGTAACCCCAGAAGAAAGTGGACTGGAGAGCCAAAGTGTTGCACCAGCGACATCCTGCTGACTGACATTTCTTCGGAGAGGAGCATTTGCTTCAACATGGTCTAAAATTCGGTCAAATCCAGGAATCCCTCCGGCGGCAATGGTTCGTATAGGTCCAGATGAAATGGCATTCACTCGGTGACCTTCAGGGCCGAGGTGGCATGCAAGTTCACGCGTCCAGCATTCCAAGGCGGCTTTTGCCATGGACATGATGCCGTAGTTGGGGACATAGCGGTTTGCGGCTGCGTAAGTCAACGTTACCGTTGATGAGCCTGGATTCAGATAGGGAAGGGCGTGCTTCAAACAGCGCTGTAACGAATTCGCAGAAATGGTCATTGCGGTATTGATATCCTCTCCCTCAACAAAGAGAATCGGGCGGTCGAAGCATGCTCTTGGTGCGAATCCAATGGCGTGAATCAGAATGTCTGCTTTCTTCCCAGGATGCTCTTTAGCAAAGGCATCAAAGAATTCCTGTGTGGTCGCATCTGATGCAACATCAAGAGGATAGAATCCTCCGATTGATGGAAGTTGGTCCTTCAATTGGAAAATACGGCTCATGAATCGCTTCTGATACCCCAGATAGAGCGTCACCCCTGCTGCAGCGAGTTGTTGACAAATAGCCCAAGCGATGGAGTCTTCGCTAGCTACACCGAAGACAAACGCTGTTTTCCCTTCTAAACTTAGCATGAAAACCCTCCGTGACCAACAGGTGTAGTGCGCTACATCAAGCCTTTGAGTGTTGCCTTTGAAAACGGCCCTTAGAGCGCCAGTTGACTACCTATGGGTTTTAGCCGAAACTGATGTTAGAATTACAGGTCTGCAAAGACATCATCCAAATCATCAACATCATCCAGCATGTCGTCGAGATCATCGTCCAAATCCCCGAAGTCAAACTCTGCTTCCGATTCTTCCTCGTCTTCAACCTCAACCGGTGGAACGTACATTGGTTGCGAGTCTGCGCGCTTTCGGAGTGCTTTACTCAGCGCCACAATAAGAATGATGCCAAACAATCCTGCTGCAGCGATTCCACCGTAGAGAACAGCGTCATCCTTACTTAATTCTTCCAAACCTCCACCGAGACTACCAGCACCAGTGTTGGCTTCAAGTTGAATGCTGAGGGTGGTTTCACTAAGAGTTGCGTCACCATCGTTGACGCTTGAAGCTTGTAGCGTGATTTGATAACGGACATCGTCTGGAATATCCGACGGTGAACGAAGGGTGAATTCACGCGTTTCAGAAGTTGAGCCCTTTTCGACAGGTATCGTCAGGGTTGCCCCACCAGGGAACGTGAATCCTGCCTCTTCGAGTTCGTCTTTATTCTCAATGATAATTCGAATATCATCGTCGCTGTTCCCGTTATTTTGTGCTTGGAACGTGAGAGGAATCTCTTCAGCAGAAGTCAGCGTGCGCGTACTCTTATCCGCAACACTGAGGTCCACCATCCCAAACACCTCAACACCCAGTTCACCTTCGACCGTAGCATTGGCAGCAAGTGCTTCGGGCCAATCCAAGTTAGCAACATTTGTCACAGTAGCTGTGAGAATAAAATCATGTGATAAGGATGCAGCGAGCCTGCTTTGCCCAGAAAAGGTGACGGTGAAATCCTCTTCATCCCCGGCTGCAAGAGTGAATGAATCATCTTCAAGAGTCATTTCAACTTCGACTCCATCCCATTCTTTGTCAACGCTTATTTGCTCCTCAAACGATGAAGGGTTTGTCAAGGTGCAGGTGATCTTGACCTCGGGGTTGCTGTTGGGTGGACGGACGTCAATCTTAGGATTCTTTTCATCACAATCAATCTCAACACCCGGTGCCGTTGGAACTTGTGAAGAAGCCGTCAACGGCAAGGACATGGCGAGCATAATAACGGCAAAAAGTGTAAACTTTCGTGTCAAATACAATGTGCTCACCGGTTACGGGTAGGCTCCCCCTTTCATGAATGTGATGGAGTAAAAGTCCGAGAAATTGACGATTCTCCGACAATAAGTGTCAAGGGGATTCAGAGCCATAAACTCGTTGAGCAAGATCTTGGTGGGTATTCCAAAGAACATCTTCTGGAAGGCCTGCAGCTATGAGTTGGTGAGTTCTTTTTGGAACTGTTTTCGGACCCAAAACCGCTCCTGGTCTTCTCAAATCATCCATATAATCGGTTTCAAGGAAAAATCCGTTGCTGGACGCCTCATATGAAAGCATTAATTCCTCCAATGCCCCTTTTCCAACAAGGACACTCGGTGTCAAACCGTGAGTCGAAGAGACGTCAACATTTGCTGGAGCATAATGCCGAACAAGTTTTACAAGATCCATCCCTTGTTTCTGTGCACGTTGAGCGAGGTCAGGATAGGTGGCATCGCTTTCTCCTTCGACATGCAACTGAAGCGGCAATCCTTGTTGCGCAGCCAGATGCATAGTTTCGTCCAAGAGTTGATTTGACAAGTCTAATATTCGCTCTTCAACAGGCCAATGAGGCCTCCCTACCTCTCCAATTGCATGGGCTTGACCCTCATCGATGAATTCCAAAGCAGCATCTATGGAATGACGGTAATTTGTAATGGCCTTCTCTTCACCTGAGGCTTCATCCTCGCCAACCCACCTCTCAAACTGGTGAGCAAAGGCCGCAGGATGCGGTCCAAGAACTACCCGAACCCCTAGCCCAACTTCACTCCGGACTTTAGCAGCCATGCCAATGGTATCCTGATAAGCCGTACGATGACCTATTTTGGTTTCAGGAGGTTGTGAAAAATCAGGGCAGTGGACAAGGACGATATCGGTCCCACCTGCTCGTTGAAAGTCCCTCGCAGCATCCAAGTACCGACCGTTACGATTGAGATGGAAATGATTGTCCAGAATTGGACCGTCATATGTCATGGCCTTCCCTCAAATTTGGTCTACGAAATAACCGCGTTCTGTGAACTGATTCTTCCAGTAAACAGCAGCCATAGCGACCATGTTAGGATGGCGTGCATCCGTGACAATACATTTTCCATTCGGCCATATTTGTACCGTGATTTTATGCCGTGTGTCGGTAAGAATGGTGCATCCAAGGCGTTCATCGTATTCGGTTGTCCCGGAGGAAAAGGAACCAGCGATGGCTTGCAGGTTGATTGATTGGTCATACTTGAACGAAGTTACGACTGGACCCAACTCAGCCATGAGACCAGCATCATCCATGCCGAGGCGAAGCAAGAGTTCCTTGGCAGCAGCTCGCGCTGCCTCTACACGGTGAGTTCCATGAACAACAATTCTGCCTTCCTCATCGATGACAAGTGTTGCCCTAGGTCGGTCCAAGACTTTGATGACCACCCCGCTGTTGCGTTGACCTCCAACCATCTGTACGACCTTTTCTTGGTCGAGAGGAACGGGGCATACGAACCGAACGAGTTGATTTTCAACGCGGACGTCAACTGAACCTGATGCCATTTCACTCCTCCTCCGAACCTTCGCTGTGAGTCACTGTTGATGAAATCTCCTCTTTTTCAGGAAGGTCGTTTAAAGCCTCAAGAATCAGCGGGCGTTGAGGCATGTGAGCAACGACAAGAAGAATTGCTTCATCCCCATGTGTCTCACGAAGAGTAGCCAATGCCCCTCTGATTCGGCTGGCAAAACGGATGTCTCGTCTCTTGTTTAGCTCGGCTGTGCTCAGCCATTCATTCAATTCCCACCAGGCAGATGCGAGAACGCTTACTGAGGAGAGATTGTTTGGTTGACCTTTCGGCGGAGGTTGGGCCAAGAAGAGGTTCTCTTTGACCGACCGCTTCCATCGTTTGCCGCTCCTTATCATACCCAGCAACTTCCGCCAATGAGAAACCGCTTTTGCTTGGCTGGTTAGATAGTCGCTCCAATCGTCATCATCAGCTAAAGGTTCTATGAAAAATACATCACGCTCATGACGATCAGCATTCCGTTGTAATCTTCTCGGTTCAGGGTCGGGAAACCTTCCTCCCTGAACGTCTTCAAGGGATTCAATTCCCTCAAGGTACTTCGAGAAGGCACCGCCTGAAATGAGGCCGTAGGTCATGTTAATTCCGTACGATTCGGCTTCGTCTTTTTCCTCTTGGACCCACAAATCCACGACATCCTGAGAGTCGAGAATCGCTAATCCATGCCATACACCCCTAGGGCGCATAGCATTGGGATAAACCACCGTGGGAAG
>TARA_B110001452_G_scaffold226735_2_pt1 | contig 31626 bp, 22 predicted proteins | sample TARA_B110001452 | Tara Oceans TARA_B110001452 (sample SAMEA4396971) | marine metagenome | biome: Polar Biome; feature: [DCM] deep chlorophyll maximum layer (ENVO:01000326); material: water (ENVO:00002006), including particulate matter (ENVO:01000060) such as... | depth 25 m
AGCCATCGAGATATGGGCAATAAGCCGCTCCTCAAGCTTATCCATTTCCACAGAATCTACATCCGCACCCAACATCTCCGAACCCTCTATAGATAGAGTCATTAGGGATTTACGTGATTTCCATTTCAATTGACTCAGCAGGTCACTGAGGCCTTCTGGAATTGCAACACTTTCAGGAAGGAACGGATGAAGGTGACCCAACGAATTACGAGATGATTCAGCCTGTGGAAGATAGAGGATCCAAGCATCTTCCGAACCCTCTTGATAGCCTGCACGAGCAAATGCTTCGGATACGTGATGTGTGCCTGCAAGATAGCGCATAAATTCAGCATCAATACTGCGCGCCACACTACTGCCTCTCAACTCATTTCGAGTGGTTTTGATCCAAGCAGTCCACAATTGAGTATTTGTCTGAACTGCATGAGCGCCAAGTAAGACCCATCGGGAAGAGGGGCGCTCTTTGAGAAACACGTCAATAACGCCAGAAGAATGAGTGGCCTCATCAAGATGTACGGCCAAACAAGGGAACGGAGGAAGTTCCATGCTACAGCGCAGAGGCTTCTTGGATTTCAACCATCCTCAAAGCGTTCGCCTTCAAGAGGCACATCATCTTCTCTGACGGCTGATTGTTGATTAGAATCTGAAGAAGCTTTTCGTAAAACCCGTTCAACTTCATTGATAATTTTCTCTAGAAGCATTGGACCCCATCCCCGCAAACTGAGAAGGGAGTTCTTGGTTTTCAACGACATGGTTGCAACATCATTGGGTTGGCGCAATCCCAAAGAGGCCATTTCACGTGCTCGCTGACGTCCTACGTGACGAATGTTGACAAGTTGCAGCAGGTCAGTTTTACACCCATGCCGAACCCTTTGCTGAAGAATGCTGATTTGCTGAACGATATCTGAAATGATGTGCATGTGTTCGTCCGAAAAGACATCATCAGCCATCAAAACATGCTGAGCTCCTGCAAGAAGCCACCCCATGAGGTCTACCCTATGATGAACGTCTCCTGGTGAAACATCAAGTCGGCTTTCAAGATCTCGAATTGTTGCTTCCTCTGTCCACTCTTCAACCATCCATGCACTCTTGATATTGCTCAGCATAGCCTCTGCATAACCTGGGTCAACCAACAATTCGTCTTCCGCAGAATTCGCCTTCAACCACACCGGAGAGTTGGCTTCCATGTCGGCCGTCTTTGCCCAAAGTGAATTGAAATCAGGAGTAGCTACAGCCAAATGCAGCAATCCGAAATCAGTAACTGGCCGGTCTGCACGCACAGAACGTCGTACTGCACGACGTAATCCAGTTCTCAAAATTGAGGCTGAAAGGGGGTCAAGGTAGAGTTGTGTAATCCTTTCACCCATTTGTGTGGCTTGATATTTCATGTTGTGAGGCTCTTCGGCTGAAGGTTGAACCCAACCTCCAGTATTACCCAAAGATGTTGCAGGAGCGAAGCCAAGCGAGGGATTAAGGTGAGCGGAGCGATGAGCAGGAGATTTTTGAGATGAAACGGGACCTGGACTCCATCCTACGCCTACGGTTTCCTGTGCGGGTGTTGCCCATGCTGGAAGTGAATCATCCCAAACCTCTTCGCCCTCCGAATTGACATCTCTGTTTAACCAGTGGGCAGTGAAATGTTCGTCAATTCCCACCTTCCTAACGAAGCGTTCCTCAACCAACCAATCAAGCATGGTATTAATTCGCTCACGGAGTTGTGATGGTGCCATGGTGGAACCAAGGAAGGTTGATGAAAAGAAATGTTCAATCGAACCTTTGTGAAGCAGGCCGCCAGTGGCAATGCTAGCTAGCAAATGCATCCGCATTGCTGGTTCATTTGCAAGTTTTGACGTGATGTCTTCAATCGGCCCGAAGAAATAACGGTCTGAAACCGAATCTGCTACTTCCCAACCGTCTGTACCTTTGCAATATACCCAAGCCTCTCCACGGGTGTCGTATTTTGGTCGCCCTGCTCTCCCAAGCATCTGCCGAACTTCCATGACTGGAAGCGGACGACTCATGCCGTCGTCCCAGCGTTTGAGGTCACGGACGAGTACACGACGGGCGGGGAGGTTGACTCCCGCAGCGAGTGTTGGGGTTGCTGTCAAGGCAACAAGAAGCCCAGATTTGAAGGCTTTTTCAACTTCTTTCCTTTGGCCTGAGGTCAATCCTGCATGATGAAAACCAACCCCACCAGACATCGAATGAACCAACTGTTCTGCAAGGCTAGATTGGCTTCTTCCTTCCAAACGGTCAGCCACTTCTTGGAGTCTTTTGAGCCGTTCAGGGTCTTCTTTTAATAATCGCTTTTTGACTCTTTTAGCTAGGTTTTTTGCTTCTGATTGGGCACTTCTTCGTGTTCCGACGAACATGAGAACCTGGCTCTTAGTATCCAAGCCATCGCTGACAACACTCCATACTGGGTGACTTTTCAGCCCCTCGAGCGTACGTGGAGTACTCAACTGAGAGGGGTCATGGTCGGTATTGGATGATTGGATTTTTCTTGGTTCCACATGGAAATCATGGAAGGTAGCATATTCAAGGGCGACAGGCCGCCAGTCGGATTGTACCAAATCCGCATCTAACCAATCAGCAAGGGCTTGACAATTCCCGACGGTTGCAGACAGAGCGATGAGTTGGGCGTCGGGACGTATATGTCGGAGCCGTGTCAGGTTGATTTCTAAAGTAGGCCCGCGGGTTGAATCGTTCATGAGGTGAAATTCATCGGCTACAACGCATGTGAGGTTCGTCACGAGTTCGGCTTTGTGCCTAAGTAGTGAATCCAATTTTTCGGAAGTGCAGACCAGAATATTGCAATCATCAATGTTTTTGGCTTCCGCAGTAGCGTCTCCAATGCCGAGTCCTATTTTCAAATCCATAGCCTTAGCAATTTGAGAAAGATCCTCGAACTTTTCCATAGCCAAGGCCTTCAAAGGGACAATGTAAATCGCTTTGGATTGTTTGTGTCCTTCGCTCAAGCGCTGCACCATGGCCATGTAAGCAAGTAGCGACTTTCCTGAAGCAGTAGGGATCGCCACAAGAGTATTCCTCCCGGATAAGATGCTCGGAGCTGCCTCGGCTTGGGGAGGGTGAAGGTTGGTAATGCCCCATTCATTTATGAGAAAGTCCGAAAATTTTGTCGGCATTCCAAGGGCGCTAACATCAGCAATTGGGCCCTCCATAGTACCCTACCAACGCCAACAGTCCAAAAGGACAACGGCTTCGGAGAACTTCCGACATACCTAAGTCCCACCTGCAGGTGTCCACCCACATGAGCGACGACATGGAGGCCATGGTAGAAGAGCGATTGTCCATCTTTGATGATGAACCAGATCTCAACGATTGGGTAGAAGTTATGTGCGGTGCTGCGATGGCAGTACTCGGAATTTTCCACCTGGTTCAACCCGGTGATTTGGTCAATCCTGACGTCATGCGATGGTTCGCCGCAGCAGTCATTGCAGCGGGGGCAGTATGGGCAGGTCACGGACTCAAGGATATGGCTGTAAAGGAAGTTCGCCGTTCCATTGCCTTGCTTGAAATGGCAAATTCAGACACTGGTATTGATACCGGACTTATTCGAGACGTGCTTCTTAATCAAGAAGCATACCGTGAATTTTTGGTCCACGCATACGATTCTGCTTGGGATGACGGCGTTATCTCCGAGGCCGAAATGAAGGAATTGAAATCCTTCCAAGAAGCATTGGGCATCACCGATGAGGAAGCAGCAGAGATGAGTGTCAAGGCAGCGATTAAATCGGCAGCCGCTGATGGTGAAATCACCGATGAAGAAGCGAAATCTATTGACAAGGCAGCACAAGCTGCAAAGATGAAGCCTGATGAAGTTACCAAGGCTGTTTCTGACCAACTTGACAAGGCTGAAAAGAAGTGAATCAGGCCCACTGGTTTTCCCTGAGGGGGTGGAACGATTGGGCCATACTTTGTGCTTTTTGATAGCGTCGTAATTCAGCAGTAGAGGCTACAATACCAAGCAACATCCCGAGCCACATCAACGCTGAACCGTAAGGTAGTATTCCATCGGCATTTTGCAAACCCCAGTTCTCTTCTGGAATGTAATTCAAATCAAATCCACGAGATGGTTGAAAATTCACGTCGAGGAGATCTAAGTCACAATCACAGAGGCTGATGGTAATTTGTTGAGGAAATAAAGTCCCTTGAAGTCCAATCCAAGTCTTTTCCGAAATACTAACGGGGCGTGTTGACCAAACTGGAGTGTTAAATGAACCTGCAGACCGCGTTTCAACCATGACTGTGTCAATATGGAATACAGAAGATGACGGAAGTTCATCAACCACAAGTAGGGCTTCCAGCATGAGTAGGTCAAGGACGAGAGAGCGTCCTGCGAGGAGAACAAAACGCACAGAATGGTCGTCTTGCACTCCCTGAATCCCCGTTTGTTGCCCACCTTTTGCTACTTGAGCAAATATCAATTCATCCAGGCGCAGTTCCTCGAATTCCGGAACAATCAGTTGCCATCGGTTGTCCTGAAGAGGGACAGCACGTTCTATTGACAAACGAAGTTGAAGACGTTCTCCGGCTAACATTCCCCATGTTGCTCCCGTGTGCTCGACTAGAGTTTGGTCTGGAACCCCGTCTGCGGAAACATCCCATAGCTGTTGGAGACGCATCTCAATGAGGTCATCGATGGTTATTTCGTCTTCGTATTGTACTTCGTCAGCAATGAACCATAAGGGATGGAGGACACCTCCTATGAAGAGGAAAATCACGCCCGGTAAGAATATTCCAAATCTAAGAGAATACGAGGTAGTTGGTCGAAAACCAACGAGCAGAAACACTCCAAGCATGACGATTGAAAGGAGTAGCACAGAGACACCTTGTTCTTTCAAAGCATAAGATTCTGATTCATCTCCAAGGAGGACAGTCCCAGAGGGGTATAATGACTCAGATGAGAAATCTCCAGAGACAACTGGACCTGAACTTTCGTATCCAAACAGACCCGCCCAAGAATACTCTTGGAAGCGGTCTGGAGCGCCTCTAAAACATAAGTTGTAATCATTGACGGGGAGATTTCGCCACCGGTAGATGATTCTCAAATCATCATCAACAAGTTCGGTTACAACTTCTGGCTGAGGCGATAAGCGCCCCGATTCAGTCACCAAATTGGGAACTTCGTGAGGCTGCTCAAGCTCAATTGGAACTGCTTCCCAATCTACGATGAGAGTCATCACTTCATGCTCTTCAATAGGGAACGACCAGCAATCCCAGTCGTCACTTACCAACGCTCCTCGATGACCAGTATCAAAACTTGATGCAATGGGTTGAGTGGTTGACGAAGGTTCGTCTACATTGGCTGCATCTGCATCTACCGACCATGGAATTTCAATTTCAATTTTGGATGGACCCCGTAAGTTCAATTCCCAAGTCCCAGGTCGGTCAAGGGTTACAACCATGATCAAACGTATTTGAGCATCCTTCCAGAGAACTCTTTTGGCCCCTAAATCCAGGGATTCATCTTCAAGCGTATAGGGCTCGTATGCAGACGAACTCGGCACAAATTCACTATCAAAGGACCAGTCAGTCACGCTCTGTCCAAGAATAAGGCGAAAGTCAACAGCAGGACGTAGAAGCCCCCCGGTTTCCGTTTGGTGCCTAAAATCAACGATGAGCGATTCAATTTGTTCAGGAAGGATGGCAAGGTGCTGTTGAGCGGGGGCCGCATCAAACTCAAAGGAAATTGTTTCTGGTTGAAGGGTTGATGCAAAACTTTGCCCGGAGAGTTTGCCCTCGCCCATAGAAACAGGCGTGAGCGTACAATCATTTTCCGACTGACAAGATAGGTACATCGCCCCGCCCCCTTCGAGGGAGGTAATTCCAGCTTGTGCTGAGAACGTGAAAATGGGAATCATGAGCGATAACAAAAAAAGGCTCGAAAGGAGGAGTGCCTTACGATTCTTCATACTCATCCCCACTGTTCCCTGATGCGCCATTGTTTATCATTTAATGTCCTTTAAGGAGCGGTCAATGAGAAGACATCGGCACTTTCGGCATTGATATTTCCCCCCACTTTGGCGCTGACGCGGGTATTCCATAGCACATTCTGGGCAAACCCAGAGCCATGATGCACGCTGAAGTCGCATCTTATTTGTGAAATCAAGACCTTGTTTTGAAGCATTGACATCCGGCCATAATGATTCCATTGTACGAAAGTCCCGATTATGTGAGCGATTCCCAATGGCATGTAGAAGTTCATGATAGATGACAAATGCAGCATATCTGGACCAATCTTGTTCAAGCAGGACGGGGTGTAGGTCTACTGTTTGCAGCATAAGTGCTCCCTGCTCCCGAGTCCATCTGGTCACACCATGACGCTGTGTTGAATTTTTTCGCAAGAGACCCAAGTTTACGGTTGATGCTATATTGAGGCTTTCAACTGAAAAGACGCCGAGACCCTTCATCTCGGACACCACATCGTCACGGAGTAACTCAAGACGAAGAGATTGGGATGTATCGGGGCGTACCATGAACAAAACCTCAAGACCAACGATGATAGGCGGGATGGCCTTCTTTCACGGCTACAAAGAGACCTTTTCCAGTTGCACAAATCGTTCCATTGGCCTCAAGTTTCAGAGAGATTTCAGCACGGTCATCCTGCAAGTTTTCGACTTGACTTGTGACGACCAGTTCTGTGTTCAATGGAGTGGGGCGTCTCAGTTGAACACTGTAGGAGGCGGTGACCGTACATGGCGGCTCCTCAACCCCTTGAGAGTCCATAAGAGCAACTGCTGCAGTCCAGTTTCCGTGGCAGTCCAGTAAAGTCCCAATTATTCCTCCGTTTATCATTCCAGGAAAGGCTTGGTGATGATCATCAGGAGTAAAACGTAGAATAAGACCGTTTTCAATCCGATGTGAATCAATTTGCAAGCCTTGTTCATTTGCCGGCCCACAACCAAAACAAATTGAGTTTGGTGCATACTCTCGTTGTACCCCTAGAGTCATAACTCTGTGTCGGGAGTGACACTTTTTGGTTGTTGCCTTTGGCTGAGAAAAAAGCGTATGTTTCATGATGGAGGGGGCTGTGCCCAAACCATGGCGGGGAGTAAGAAAACCAAGGTCCGAAAAGTACGGGTCGCCCATGAACTGCCCAAACGCCGCAAAATAGCGATTGAAGAAGCAATGAAAGCCCATCAAACGGAAGACCGCCCCGAATGGGACCGAAGTTCTGATTGGGGAGATATTCGCTTCTTTCGAAAGCGCATCAAGCCAGGTACCTTGAGAACCGTGTATCTCCCTCTACTCGATGTGAGTTTAGGCGACCCATGGCCAGTTCCAGTAACGGTGATTCACGGTTCGCGACCTGGACCTTGTATCACGGTTTTGGGAGGAATCCATGGCGATGAATTGACAGGTCCATCTGCTTGTACCCACTTGTTGAGTAACCCGTTTACCGACGAAGGACGTACCCTTGACCCAAAATCTATGGCCGGAACGCTTCGTATTGTGCCTGTCCTCAATTTGCCTGGCTACAGGGCAAAGTCAAGATATTTTCCTGATGGCCGGGACCTCAACCGACAATTCCCCGGAGACCCAGGTAGTTCCACAACTAAACGCGTGGCTCATCAGATTTGGAAGCATCTTATTGAAGATTCTGACGGCATTATCGACCTACATAGTGCAGCAAAAGGACGCGACAACATGCCTCAAGTCCGGGTCGACCTTACTCATTCAAGTTCTTACTTACTTGCAAAGGCGTTTGGAATTGAACTCATCCTTGATTCAACCCCTCCGAAAGGCTCCCTACGACGTACAGCAAATGCAGCAGAGATCCCTGTGATCACCTACGAAGGCGGAGGGGCAGATTATCTCGGTCATGAATCGGTAAAAGTTGCGGTTCACGGAGTGATGAACATCTTACGCTCGTTACGAATGATCCCTGGGAATCCTCATCGACCTCGTTTCCGCATCATGGCGAGCGGTTCAAGATGGCTTCGTGCCGGAGAAGGAGGTCTTCTAGACATGTTTGTTAGTGCTGGGAGCGTCATGCGAGAGGGAGAAGTATTGGCCACCATTTCCGACCCAGGAACACCTGGAATGACGGTTGACATCGTCGCCCCGGAGGATGGACTCATCATCGGGGCAGCAACTAATCCCTTCACTGCAGCAGGAATGCCGGTTGGACACTTTTTGCCAATCTCGAAACACTTCTCTCTTCTGGAAGAACAAATAGATGAAGATGGAAAATTCATAATTAATGGAAGTCAAGAAGACCCAGTCTGGCGTGAGGAACATGAAATCAGTGAGATTTCATTGGACGGGGAATGGAGTGGAGGCAGCGTTGATTCCGAATGGATAGGCTCAAAAATCACGAATGAATCCAAAGAGTTTGAAGAAGAATCTTGAACATAAACCCTTGATGAAGGGAAAATATTAATTTGGGATTAAATGAACGGGCAAACGATTTAGAAATGCCAGTTGACCTCTTAACCAATACCATCTCTCCACAACTAGCAGAAGATACCTACGTTGCAGTTACTGACAAAATTGAAGATAAATTAGGCAGAAAGGGTCTGGGGAAAGTCCTCTACTGGCTTACAATAATAGGGTTATTTTCAGCAATAGCAGTGTATTACTTTTGGTAATGAAAGTACTTCACTGACTTGAAAAAGCAGAGACTGCAGCGTGAATCTCTTCATCCAGCATGTTTCTCTTTTGGCTTTTTGCAATTTCAAAAAGATGAGCGACTAAGTCGTCTGAAACTTCAATTTCATTTTGTTCAAGCCACCAAATGATGTTTGAGCGACCCGACATATGCCCGATGCGAATGACTTGTTTCAAACCAAAATCACCTGCAGGAACTCCCGAATAAACTCGGTCAGCAAGCCAGTGGTCACCCTTTCTCATCGCTTTGATAACGGCAGATGCATGCACTCCAGTACCTGTTTCAAAGGCATCCTCACCAAATACGGGATAATTGCGAGGCAAAGGAACTTCGATGTATTCGTTGGCTTTTTGCATGTAAGCATCCAAGAGTGTCAAATCGTTCTCAATGACCCCCATAAGTTTCAGATTCACGAGGGTTTGGTCAAGCGGAGCATTTCCGGCTCGCTCTCCAACGCCAAGTGCAGTTCCGTGAATGACATCTGCACCAGCCTCAACTGCTGCAATGTTGTTAGCTACCCCGAGCCCACGGTCTTGATGTCCGTGCCAGTTCACTTCGATATCTCGGCGTTGATAGCCTGCGTCTTTGATAACCTCTTCATCAATGAAGGAGAGGAGCCTCTTAACGCCATTTGGAGTTACATGACCACATGTATCGCATACGCATAAGCGACGAACACCCAGTTCCATTGCTCGTTGATAGATCATTTTGACATCTTCAGGATTGGAACGTGTCGTATCTTCGGTAACAAACATCACCTGCACATCGTTCTCAACTGCGTATGAGACTGCTCCTTCCATCGTTGTAACAAGTTTCTCCATGGTCCACCCTTCCGTAAACTGACGAATGGGACTTGTACCAAGGAAGGCCGATGCTTGAATCTCCATTTCGTGTTTTGCTTGCATTTCCACGAGAGGTTCAATGTCTCCCATTAATGTGCGAACTGCAGCGCCAGGTCGAATTGAGAAATCATTTTCCTTAATGTGACTGAGCATGGCATCGATGTGGTTGCGGTGGAATGGCCCTGCGCCTGGAAGACCAAGGTCTACTTTTTGCAAACCAAGTTGTTCCATGAACGTGAGCAATTCAATTTTCTGCTCTATGGTAGGGTTGCGAGCGCTTGGGCTTTGCAAACCGTCGCGGAGGGTCTCATCATCAAACCAAACACCATGAGGGTGGTTTGATGGGTTTCTGCTGAATTCGTATTCTACCGTATTCCAGTCGTAAATGAGTGAACTCTCTTTCATAGTCATCACCTTTGCACAAGCCGAGTTGGCCCAGCACTAACCCACGGGTCGCCTTCATGTTTGAATGCGTCGCTTCGACAAGATGAGCCTTAGGCTCACTCTTCTTCACTGCTATCAGTGCCTTCTTCAGACTCTTCCGAGGCCATGTCAAGCAGGGATGCGGGGATTCTTGAGGAGAAAATTAACTCATCGGTAAATCCGCCTTTGGACTTGTTTCTAAACTCCATAACCCGAGTACCTCGGCTTGACTTGCCCTTGGTTTCTTTGGTTTGGTTAACTAGAATACGGATCATCATTCCTTTCTTCGTGAGCAGGAATAGGTGGTCATCTAAATCAGGGATGGTGCGAACACTGATGATTTGGTCATCGCTTTCATCGTCGAGTTTCATGGTGCGTACACCCTTTGCACCAGGTCTAGTCGAGCGGTAGCCATCGGTGGCCATCTTTTGTTCTCCATCTTCGTCAAGTTTGATGTTGCCTGCAGCGTCTGTATCAGGGATGCGGTCTGCGGTCCCTAACCGACTTCGCTTTGCCATCCCGTACTTCGAAATGGTTAGAATCTGTTCCTCTGCGTCGAGCATAGCGACCATTCCTGCGACAGAACCGCCTCCTGAACCTTTCCTGTCGCCTACTTTGATTCCGTAAACACCGCCGGAAACCCGGCCTGATGCTCGGATTGCTGAGCAATTAAACCGAGATGCGTAGCCGGTTGTTGAGATCATCACGATGTCATGTTCGTTCGTTGCAGAACGAACGTTCACAAGTGCGTCACCCTCCTTTTTGAATCGCAGTGCGTACTTTCCATTCTTGTTGATTCGAACGTACTCGTGCAGGTCGGTCTTTTTGATGAGCCCTCCCTTAGTTGCAAACACTAGGAAATGCCCCGATGGAGGGGTCTTACCGCAGTGCTCACATTTGCTTGTAGGCCCTACGTTGTGGGGCTGTTCACACTTTGGATTGATACATTTCCAGTTCTCTTGCGCTGTGAAGCATTTTTCATTCACATCTTCAATCAATTCGCGGGAAATTGGAAGAATGGTAACGATGTTCTCGTCATCTCGGATGCTATCCAGAAGGTTTCGAATGTGGCTTCCACGTGACTGTCGACTACCAAGTGGTGTTTCCCAAGCCTTGAGCCCGTAAACACGTCCCTTGTCGGTAAAGATAAGCAATCGGTCCTTGCTGAAGCAGGTCACGATAAGTTGGGGCGTGTCTTCGTTCTTCGTAGTCACGCCTTTGAGCCCCTTCCCACCTCTATTCTGAGTCCTAAACATTTCAACAGGTGTGTGTCGGATGTAATTGTCTTCACTCAGGGTGATTACAATTGCCCGCTCCTCAATAAGGTCCTCTCGGTTCATTGAAAGCGGCATTGGGTCAATGTAAGAACGACGTTCGTCACCGTGGCGTTCCACAACTTCATCAAGCTCAGTTTTGAGAATCTCAAGACGACGAGGACGTGATCCGATAATGTCTTCAAGGTCTGCTATGCGGATTTTTAGTTCTTCATGCTCAGCCTGAACATTGGCGACATCCATTCTGCTCAGTTGGTACAAACGACGTTCTGCAATGGCTTTTGCTTGTGCTTCAGAGAAATCAAAGATTGCAATACCCGCCATTGTTTCGTCTCCTCGGAGGCATGACTCGAATTGTTCACGGCTGGAACTTGCCTTACCAACAGCAACAACATCGTCAATACGGTCTTGTGCCTTGACCAGTCCTTCTAGGATGTGCGCCCGAGTGTTTGCTTTGTTGAGGTCAAATTGAGCTCGTCGCTCAATCACCGTTTCACGGTGAGCCACATAGGTATGAATCATGACCGGAAGCGTAAGCAATACCGGCCTACCGTCCAAAATCCCCATCATGTTTGCTGAATAGGATTCTTGCAACCGGCTGGATTTGAACAGTTGGTTCAGCACTGCATGAGGATCTGCGTTGTTCTTGACTTCAATAACAACACGAATTCCTTCCTTAGATGATTCGTCACGTATGTCACGAATTCCGATAACGATTTCTTTATTCACCAACTCGGCTATGTGAATGAGCATATCTGCCTTTTTCACCTGATAAGGAATTTCGTGGATGATAATTCGCTTTCCGTCACTATCATCATGAACGTCACACTTTGAACGGACATGGAATCTGCCCTTCCCACCAGTGTACATGTCAATGATTCCATCGATACCATGGATGCTCGCACCAGTTGGGAAGTCTGGACCCTTTACGTGCTTCATATACTCATCTATAGATATGGATGGCATGCCTTCGGACTCTTCTTCAAGGATACGTTCAACGTGGAGATTGACCGCTCCTGCAACTTCGGTGAGGTTGTGCGGAGGAATGCGCGTTGCCATACCCACTGCAATCCCGTCGCTACCGTTAAGCAAAAGATTCGGAAGCCGTGAAGGAAGAACTGTCGGTTCTTGTTCAGAATCGTCAAAGTTGGGCTGGAAGTCAACAGTTTTCTTATTGATGTCTTCAAGCATGTGCTTCGAAATACGGTCTAGTCTGCTCTCGGTATATCGCATTGCAGCAGGTGGATCTCCGTCAATTGAACCAAAGTTACCCTGTCCGTCAATGAGAGGATAGCGCAGTGAAAATTCTTGAGCCATTCGCACCATGGTGTCGTATATGGATTGGTCACCGTGAGGGTGATACTTACCCATGACTTCTCCAACAGAACGTGCTGATTTGCTGAATTTCTTATCGGAGGTATGGCCACCCTCGTACATTCCGTAAAGTACACGTCGGTGAACAGGTTTCAATCCGTCCCGTGCGTCTGGGAGTGCACGGCCAATGATAACAGACATAGCATAATTGATGTACGAGTTTTTCATTTCGGTATTCAATGGATGATTGAGGACATTGCCGCCTGGCGCAATGGTTTCGTCGTCTTGCTCTTCTATGTTTTCATCTTCAGATGTCAAGGTTGGTCACCTCCTTTGCATAGCGCTCAATAAACGCTCTACGCTCAGGGACATCTTCGCCCATGAGCGTTTCAAACATACGGTCTGTTTCTTCCGCTTCCTTAACGGTCACTCGTAACATTGTACGGGTTTCCGGGTCCATGGTAGTCTCCCAGAGCTGTTCTGGATTCATTTCACCAAGACCCTTGTACCGCTGAACACCAATCTTGGCGTTCGGATTATCTCCCCTGAGGTCTTCAATAAATTCGTCTCGCTCTTCATCACTGAAGGCATATCGGGACATCTTCCCCTTTGATACCTGATAGAGTGGGGGTTGGGCGATGAATACGTGACCTTCGGTAATAGCAGGGCGCATGAAACGCCACAGGAAGGTGAGCATCAAGGTCCGGATGTGAGCACCGTCAACGTCAGCGTCAGTCATGATAATGAGGCGGTGATAACGGAGTTTCGATGTATCAAATGACCCTTCATCCTCTGAATTATTCCCAACGCCCGCTCCAAATGCTCGGATCATGGTTTGAATTTCGTTGTTCTGGAATACTTTTGCTATGTTGTGCATTTGACGTTCAACGTTCAAAATTTTACCACGCAGGGGTAAAATCGCTTGTGTGCGCCGATCTCTTCCAGTCTTTGCAGAACCGCCAGCAGAGTCGCCTTCAACAAGGTAAATCTCGCACTCTTTGGGGTCTTTCGATTGACAGTCAGCAAGTTTTCCAGGAAGGCCACCGCCCTCAAGAACACCCTTTCTACGGGTCAGGTCTCTTGCCTTACGGGCAGCTTCTCGCGCCTTGGAAGCTAGAAGGGCCTTGTTTACAATCGTCTTTGCCACAGAGGGATTTTCTTCAAAGAATTCATTCAATTTCTCATAGACCACGGTTTGGACAATGCCCGTAACTTCGCTACTGACAAGTTTGTCTTTGGTTTGTGATGAAAAGGAAGGGTCAGGATGTTTGATACTGACGACCGCTGCAAGACCTTCTCGGACGTCATCACCTGAGAGTGCGTCACCTTTGAGTAACTTGTTTTTCTTTGCATAGCCGTTCACACTGCTCGTGAGTGCACCACGCAAACCGGTCATGTGAGTGCCGCCGTCTTTGTTTCGGATGATGTTGGTATAACAAAGGATGCTTTCGCTGAATGCATCAGACCACTGGAGTGCAAGTTCAACCGTTACAGGGCCAATTTCAATTTCCTTTTCACCGTTAATGATGATGACGTCTTCGTGCATTGGGGTGCGCCGGCTGTTGATTTGTCGTACAAATTCTGCAAGGCCCCCCTCATAGTGGTGTTCGCTCACGTGTTGGTCTTCACCGCGGTCATCGGATATGATGATTTTCAGTCCTGCATTGAGGAATGATGTTTCTTTGAGCCTGGTGTCGACTTGATCGAAGTCGAATTCGGTGATGTTGGTGAAAATTGAACTGTCCGGCTTGAACGAAATGGTAGTCCCTGTATCCTCGCAGCTACCGATGATTTCCAAATCACTCACGCGGATTCCTGCCTCAAATCGTTGACGGTAAATGTTTCCGTCTCTGTGAATGGTCACTTCCATCCATTCTGAAACGGCATTGACAGCAGAAACTCCCACGCCGTGAAGGCCACCGCTGACCTTGTAGGAACTATTGTCGAACTTCCCACCTGCGTGGAGTTTCGTCATGATGACTTCAGCGGCAGAAATGCCGAATTCTTCGTGGATATCTACTGGTATCCCTCGCCCATAGTCTCGGACGGAAAGGGATCCTCCTGGGTTGAGGGAGACTTCAACGACGTTGTTGTACCCGGCTAGGTGCTCGTCGACCGAATTGTCAACGACTTCCCAAATGCAATGGTGGAGGGCAGACCCATCGTGTGGATCTCCGAGATACATGCCCGGGCGTTTTCGTACTGCTTCAAGGCCTTCAAGGACCTGAATGCTTGCTGCATCATATGAGTCATCCATTGTCATCACCGGTTGGGAAAGAGATTGCAGGTTTTCGCGCAGTTTATGAGAGTAAAATATTCACTGAAAAAAAGTGGGCTGCGGCCCGATTTCGTCATGCGTTTTTTCACTCCCTCCCATTCATTTTCTAATTCCCTCTACGGTGTTTAAACATACCCCTATCAATGCCTCCAAAAGGTGGCATTTGGCGGCGAGAAACTTCACCGGAATGGCACAAAAATACCAATGAATTTCATTACTCCAAAAGATGTGGTCAAACACTCAATCCCCCCGAATTGAAAACATCTCGCCAGGAAGGTGAGCGGCGTGAGCGTTAAGAAGAGGACACAAGTGGGCAGGTCATGACTGGCCCTAACATCTGTGTGTCCCTAGAAGGAACTACCGTCAAAGAAATGGCTGATGAAGCCGCCCGAGCAAACATTGCTGGCGCTGATATGGTCGAGGTGCGCTTTGACCGACTTTACCTCAAGAAGCCCCCTCACGAGCCCGTGGAGGACGAGAACGGGGAAATCCGACACGTACTGCCTCCGGAAGACCAATGGCACGTCCTCGAGGCTGCAGAGGTCGATACTGATAATTCAATTACATCGCTTAAAGAAAGCATCCCACTCCCAGTCATCTTTACCGTTCGCCCCCTCAATGAAGGCGGACACTTCCCCGGAACCGAAGATGAACGACTCGCCATCATGAAGAAAGCCATTGAATCCGGCGTCACCACCATCGATGTTGAGCTGTCTATTGAAGAAGGACAGCGAAAAGAAATTTTGGATATGGCCTCCGCCGCCAAGGTCGGCATCGTGTCCTCCATGCACAACACAGAATCAACCCCCAGCGCATCTGAACTCATTGAACTCGTTGAAACTCATTCAACAGAAGGCGAGATGTTCAAGTTCTGCGGAACCGTAAACGACCACCAAGATGCTCTTCAGATCGTCGAGGCATGTCATGAACTTCGTGGTTCAAAACATAATTTCTCAATGATGGCTCTAGGTAACGGAGGAGATTGGGCCCGACTCCATGCGCCTGTCCTTGAACAATCACTAGTTTATGCAACGCTACGTAGTGAATTCAAGCTCTCAAACAAGGGCCTTGTAAATATCAAGGACCTCAAGAGTGCCTGGACCCTAATGGAATACTGAGCCTTATTCCGATGGCGGCGTCACGCTGTCCACCGGCACTTGTTCAAGCATCGGTACAGTTTCCATTGTAGCATCACTACCGCCCCCATCACTACCTGCATTCATGTAACGGCTGTTAAGAATAAAAGGAACCGTGACAAGGGCAGCCATCATCGCAAAGAATAGCAATGGGACCGTCCATGGAGGAAGGACAAATGTTCGCTCTTCCGTAATCACGGTCACATCAGCAACAACAACTTCATCCAGTGACTCAGCATCTCGGTCATGGGAATTATCCCATGTATCAATCACCAAATAAAAATCCTGATAGGAATCTAAATCAAAAAGAGAATCATAAACTTCAGGACCGTCTAAAGAAACAGAAAAAGTTACTTCATCAGTATTTTCATATTGATGAACATCACGATATGTATTCCAGCCAGCAGGATTGAAACTCCTCCATTCGGGAGAAAGGTCGCTCAATACCTCTTCGAAATCCTCCATCCAAGTATAGAAATGATTACTGCGATAGGATTCCTCATACATGTCATATTGCGATGTTGTCAAAAGATATACGTCTGCTACAGCAGGAGCAGATGTGTTGCCAGCAACAGTCTGGAGGGATATGCAAAATGTTGTCCTATGCTGACTTGAGAGATTAAAACGAAGCACTCCGGCACTATCATTCCCAACAAGAAGCGTGGTGTAGTGGTCCGTTGACAAAGGCTCTAGCACTGGAAGAGGCCACATAGGATTGTACATCCAACTTTCTTCGGGATGTAAGGCTGGGTCAACGTCATTGCCCAGTTCTTTTTCCGGTTCATCCATTGCCATTTCACCGCCACCACTCATCTCATCAAATTCCCAACCACCATAGTCAGAGAAAGGGACAAGGGCTTGCCGTTCAACCGTTTCATTCCAAACAATCGGTTGAATATCGCCAGCACAGTTGGTTGCTGCCTGAGCCTCAAATTGAAGGGATGAACCACTTGAAATCAAGGGGAAAAGGAAAAAAAGCGAAACAAGAAATGTGCTTATTCGCATTGCTCCACCATTCGCTTTTGTCCCTCGGAGGTCTTAGGTCATGCCGGCTCAACGACGACGAAGTGGACGGATGTAACCGCTGTCATCACTTCGGCGCTCATCTTTTGACAGGATTTTAGGTGCTGGCGGAGGCAAGTGATGGTCCATTCCGAGGAGTCCACCCTGGGACTCAACCCTTTCTACATCCGAATAGGTCTCAGCGGCCTCCTTGGCTTCTTCCTCAAGAGAACTTGGCTCCCGCATAACCAACCATCCAAGAATCAATGCAACTGCAATGAGTCCAATGAAGGTGGCCAATTCAGAACCTGCGTCAGCGATCCAAGATTTCCATTCATCTGCCGTAAAGTCGGAAAGTGAGGGTGGGCCGTCGGGTTCGGGTACAACTTCTACCTCTTCAGACATGGATTTACACTGGCCAAGGCCGTCGCATACCTCTACTTTGAGCTCATAATACCCAGTAAACTCCCACGCATGACTGGCACGGATGTTGTACCCAGCAGTCGGGTCAATCCAATCATCACCGGCATTTCCGTTCTCGTTATCATCAACTTCAAGATCAAAGTCCCAACGAACGACGAGTTCTGTTGCGATACGCTCATCTCGCTCGTAAATTGAACCGTCTTCGACATCCAAGTCACGATAGATTTCAAGGTCTAAATCTTCCTGCATGTTTGATACGTTTGCATTGAAACTGTAAGAATCCCCAGCAATGATTTCCTCAGGAGTAAAAATTTCATAAATTTCCGGAGGGGAATTCACAACGACAGTGAAGACCATCCGAGTCACATCGCCAGTTCCAAACGCATCCCGCACAGTCAGCGTCACATGATATGTCCCCGGTAAAATGTAAGCGTGCCAAGGACTTGCATCGTGCTCAAGGGGTGTTGCGTCTCCGAAATCCCAAGTGTATTGCACCAAGCCGTTCCAGTCAGGCGAAGATACCTCGAAAGGAACATACCGTCCCTCAAAGCGGCGATCGCCATCACGGGTGCCTGATGAGTCAAAATACAGCATGTCTCCTGGGGCAGTCACAACGTGGTTCTCTTCGTTAAAGGTGTGAGACCATCCATCGGGGACGCTTCCTTCAGGGAATGAGGTTGAAGAAGTGATTTTCTGATCGGCAAGCCAACCGTCCAAAATCCGAACTTGAATTATCGGAAGAGGATTGATGATTCGCACGGTCATTGTTCGTGGGAAACTGCTCTCTCCACGCTCATCAATCACGACGAGCGTTACTGAGTGGATGCCTGGTTCAGTAAAGGCGTGAGTCACCTGAGGTCGCTCTCCGAAAGTTCCGTCAGAGAACGTCCAATTGTAAACCAGGTCGGTTGAATCCCCAACAGTACCGTCAGGGTCAGTGCTGTCCCTTCCGTCAAAGGTGTAGGGTTCATCCACTTCACCGTCTTGTTCTCTGAAATCAATGGATTGAGAGCCAAGAGTGGATGAAGAGATGACATCAAATGAGGCCACAGGCAGCTGATTCAAAACAACGATATTGAGCATTGTGGTCATTTCACTTCCGTCATCGTCGGTAACGGTGAGCATCAAGGTCTTGTTCCCTGGGACGTCCCACGAAACGATTGGGTTCGAGAGGCTGCTGGAAACGGTTGAGTAATCGTCACCACGTTGAGGAATACCCGGAGCGATGCGCACCCCATCTGTGAAAGTCCAATCGTACGCTTCAATGGTTCCATCGTCATCAATAAAGACATCTGGCATCACCAGATTCGTGTAGGTCATGGTCATCATGGTATCTGAGTAAATTTGGACAGGAAGACGGTTGTTGATGTTCACCTTGATGGTTTTTGTTCCGTTGTTATTCCCGTCAAAAACGGTGAGAATGAGGTCGTAAGTGATGTTTTCACCTTCGATATCGCCCCATTCATGTTGTTGAGAGTAAACTCCAAGGCCGGAGTCACTGGTTCCGTCACCCCAATCCCAATGGAAATCAAGATAGTCCAAAGGAACGTTGTCGGTGGTACGTCCTGCGGAAAACAAAATTCTTTGATTGGTAAGAAGAGATATTTCATCCTCAATCACGATATTGTTGACGGTAATCACTGGGAAGGGATCGGTTGAATCGGTTACGTTTACTGGATGAATTTCGGTGTCAGACCAACTGCCACCTTGGTCCATGACTCGCAGAGTAGCGTTAAACGAACCAACGGTAGCATACGAGCGCAGCGGTGATTTTAGATTCGAGGTCGCACTATCGCCGAAGTCCCATGCATAAGCGGTTGGAGCATCAAGATATGGCAGGGTATTGTTGTCTAAGGAGAGTCCCCATGCATCAAAGCCATTGCCTAGGAATTGGAGGTTCTCCCAAGTTTGAACATCCGTAAGCGAAAGGGTTCCGTTAGCCACAGGTTGCATGTTGTTGAGCGATTGTGGTGAGGTTTGCAAGGTATCAACTACCGAGCCAAGCATGTCTTTCATGACCATTGAGAAGGAATACATGTCATTGAGCGGAGCGGTGAAGTAAACACTACTTTCAACGGCCGAACCGCCACCTGCGGCAATCCGGTCGGTCATCATATCAACAACCATGCCGGAACTGTCCGTCACTGTGATTTCAACATCCAAATCCTCAAAGAAAGCATTTGATAACACACCGTAATCAATCTGAACCGTATCATCATTTCCGTCTCCATCACGATCTCCCAGAGTAGTCGTGTTTAGTGAGAGAGTAGCTGGTGAAGTGATTCGGGCCGCTTCTACGTCAACGGTCCCTGTTGGATAGGAAGGGCCGCATGAAGTGTAGTCGCAATCTGCAATCGTACTCTCATACCACGTGATAACCCATACCTCGTCGGTGAGATTACCGAATCCAGGAACAAGACCAGTGGCGACCTTGTTGTTGAATTCAAGATCCGAGACAGACCAAAGACCATCCGAAGTAGCCTTGGATACAACAACTCCATCAAATTGTGAAACATCTGCAGTAAGACGCAATGTCAGTGGAGCAGGAGAGGCCCCTCCAGGCGTGAATTTGAATGAACGGATTCCCCATCCTTCGAGGGTGTTTCCTGTAGAGGACCAAGGCGTACTCCAGTCGCTGTTAATTTCAGTGGGTTGAGCTCGGCAAAAGAGACCTCCAGAGCAAATTGCGTTCAAATCCAGGTTGGGATATCCATAGATTCCTTGGTCCGAATCTAGAGTTGCAGCGATACTAAAGTTTGCAAAGATTTCACTCATTGTCGTGCCAACAGCACCAACAGGACCTGATTGCGGGGAAAGGGCGAGATTCTCAACACCTTGGCCCCCCGTTGCTGAATCTTGAACGAGTTGGCGAACAGCAGGCCCGCCACCAAGATGTTCTGCAAGATACATTGTGAACATGTATCCTGCGCCGTAATCTGCAATTCTTTGATTCCACCAACGAACAGATTGCTCAGGATTGGCAGTCCAGGCGTTGACGTGACCGGTTAGGGTTGAATCTGCACCGAAACAGAGGTAAATCGCAACATCAGCATTTCCTTCGTCGATCCACAAATTTTCGTAAGGGTCCAAAGCATTGTGGAGCAGGTGTTCAAGTTCGTGGGCAAGAATCGATTTGCCCCAAGATAGGGTGATGTCGGCGTAGTCTACAAATACAGATTCGCTGGAACTGGAGAATGAGGGGGCAAAGTATCCCCCTGTGTTGTAAGCCCCGTCGATATCATAAACAATAATCTGAACTTGACAGTTGTTGTCGACATCGGGGGGTGCAAGTCCTCGGCCGTCTTGGTAATCTTTGCCGTAGTAGGTTGTCATGGTTGGATAAATGGTTGTATCCCATGTGCTAGCAAGGTTGTTGAGGACTGTTGAGGACAATGTCCTTCCGCTTTGGACAATGAATGCTACGCTGTTTGTAGTTTTGGCGACATAGGCATCAATTTGACCGCCCGAAATTGCAACGGTAAGCGTATCACCTACGGTTCGTGGAGTGCATGCGCGCCCCGCAGTGCGGCCATTGGTCGTGTCAATAACCATGTCATCAACACCAGGACGACCTGCGTCAACCCATGCCTGCCGCATGAATTGTGTGGCGGAAACGACGGGCTGGTCTTCGTGAATAAACAAATACTCACTTCCATCACTGGGATTGAAATCGTCAAGGTCACCGATGATTTCACCGTTCGATTGTGCCGGCGGTGATGCAGCCGGCTCCTCTGTTGAATCTGCCATTGCCGTAATCGCAATTGGGCCCATGCTTGTGATGAGCAGAAGAGCAACGAATACAAGGGCGGGAGTGGAGCGTCGTTCCGACATAAAAATCACCTTTATGAATCGCAGGACCGATTCACGATTTAGCCACTTGAAAGGAGGTATTTAAGAGTCCGTGGTCAAGGCATCAATATGACGAGTAGATCCTCGCGAAGAGCAACGGGAACATGGCTGTGTTTGGTCGTCGCATTGATGACTCTCAGTGCGCCGGTTTCATCCCAAAACGAAAACCAATGGGACGAAGAAGATGGACATCCGTCACTATGCGACATATCTGAAGATCTTGTATTCAATGGTGAAAATGCAAACACCTCCGTTGGTTGGCAGGTTTCTCTTGGAGCTCGCATCCCCGGCTCAGAACCTTCCGCTCAATTCCGCGCAGTAGTAGAGGAAGACGTAAGGGCCTGGGGCTGGGAAGTACACACTCAACAGCATGTGAGCCATGGGATGAATCTCACGAATCTCTTTGCAACACTGAACGGAACAGGTGATGAAGAACGAGGAAGAATTGTAATTTCAGCCCATTATGATAGCCGTAACATTGCGGACAAAGACTTGAATGTCTCAAATCAATCCTTACCGGTCCCTGGAGCAAATGATGCTGCAAGTGGAGCTGCAATCTTGATTGAACTCGCACGGATAATTCCCGCGATGAACCTCACTCAAGACATCACCCTGTTTTGGAATGACGCTGAAGACCAAAACGATAACTACACATTGGGTGCTGAGGCATGGGCGGACAATTTATCTCAATATGAAATTGACACTATGGAATCGTTTGTCTTGTTAGATATGGTCGGTGACCGTGACCTACAACTCCAAAATATCTACATCGGGAATTCTACGTTGAAGACCCGAGCACAGACCCTTGGAGGAGCCTTAGGCATGGTAAACGGCACCACCTCATGCACAGGGGAAGATGGTGACGGGACCATGCAATACAACATTACTGCATACGTAGGAGACGACCATCAACATCCTGACGAATTGGGCATTCCTACGCTTAGTTTCATGGACCCAGAATACGGTGAAAAAGTCCCCGGAACCTTCGGTGAATACTGGCACACGATGGAAGATACACCTGACAAAGTGAGTGAAGAATCCCTAGGAGCGGTTGGCCGATTGGTCGAACTTGGGTTACGAAGTGGGGCTTTCGTCATCGTTGAGGAAGAGCAGAATCAGCTTTCTGAAGAGAACTCCACTACCGATGAAAGTGGAGAATCTAATGACCCATCAAAACCTGAATCCCGTGCTTTAACAGGACTCGTCATCCTTGCTGGCCTGTCGTTGTTCGCCATCGTGGGATTGATTGTTTTTGCAGAGTGGAAACTGAAGCACTGAACACCTTGTGCGCGGACTCCAAAGGGAAGGGGTATTATCCGCGCACGCTGTGGCATCACCAAGGGGGCTTGGAGTTGGAGGATGACCGCGAACGCCGAATGAAAGCCCTCCGGGAGCGAGTTCAAGCAAAGAAAAGCGCTGGTTCCCTCATTGAACCAGAAGAACCTCTCGTCATTACACAGGACCAATATCAAGAAGTTGTCACCGTTGAAGAACCTCAACAAGATGACTGGTTTGAGATGTTAGACAGAGATGCAGACCGTTGGAGAAACCTCGCTGCATCACTTGTTCTCATCGGAAGTATCCTCGGAATTATTAGTGGAGCGTTGATCCTCCAAGGAAATCCTTCCGAAGCCTTCGTTTCAGCATGGAACTCCGATAAACAAACAGCGGACATTTCTGGAGAGATTCTCCTTGACATAGAAGGCACCGGAGTTGAAAATGTAACCGTTGAACTACTTGATAAGGATTCGAGAGCCAAGCTTCAAACAACATCAACAAACGAATACGGCTACTACACTATGGAAAATGTTGCTAAAGACGTCCATATCATCATTTTTTCAAAGGATGGTTTTCAAACCGTTGAACGCACATTTAGCCCGGATGATGCAGGATTGATGCCGGTTACGATGAAAACAGGTAATGACACCCGCTACGAGGACTTCTCAGAGACAATCGGGGGCCCGAGCCTAGACTTTGCCGTTGCTCTAGCAAGCGCAATTGGTGTTATTACGGTTCTTGCTTCTTTCGTAGGCGTCCAAGCAGCCGTAGAAATGCGCCGTGGACGTCATTACCGAAGAAGCCAATATTTTGCTGGCTTTGCCTTATTCGGTAGAGGCTTTATTATCATTGGACCGACCCTAATTCTTGCTGGAATGATTCTCAACATCTTTGCTAAATTTGACTTTGAGGACCAGCGAGAGGACTGAAACATGTACTTGATTTCAGTTGAAGGAGGGGACGGCTCTGGCAAAGGTGAAGCCGCAAGAATACTTGCTGAATTACTCAGCGAATTCCCATTTCCTGAAGTCATCTCAACACATGAACCACGTCGTCACAGCGAACTGGGCAAGCTCGCCCTTTCTTCAGTCAAATTAGGTGACAAAACCCCACTTGAAGAAGCAGGCTTGTTTGCAGCCGACCGTTTGGATCACTCTCACACCTACATTCGCCCTTTACTCGCAAAAGGATGTGTGGTCATTTCTGATCGGAACATCCACTCCTCACTCATTTACCAGGGAGTTGTGGGGGAATTAGGCCTTGAACAGGTTGCTAAAATGAATGCTGCTGCAATGATACCAGACTTGGTCTTATGGATCGATTGCGACCCTAAAAAGGCAATGCAGCGAATCAAAACCGGCACGCTGCGAATGACCAGTGACAAGCAGGAATACTTTGAGACAAAAGAAATTCAAACAACCATTCGGAAGGGATTTCATGACCTTTTAGCAGGAGAAGTGAAAGTACCCCCACCTTTCAACCAGTGTCACGTTGTTGGGCCCGTTCTCAATGAGGGGGGATTGGACGAACTCAAACGTTCACTGAGGAGTGAATTACGCCGATTTTTCAACCGAAAACCATCACCTTTGAACGTAGATGGTGATGAAGTGGACCGAAACTTGCTGAGTAAATTGGTTCACGATGTAAAAAAACAAACTCGGTTGCCCGGCGCACCTCAAGAACGAACTGCGATCCACGTCGGTTGGCTATCAGGGAAATCACCGTCAGATTGGATGCAGGAGGCGGAGGACAACTGGCCGATGGAGACCGCACAAGAACATGATGTTCCTGCAACGCCATACGCACATTCGTGCTGGTCGATACTTGGAACCCTTTCACTCATGGTTGGCTCGAGCGAAGTACCACGACTTCATGCCTCCTTAGGCCCAATCCGGATGGTGACACAGCGTCATACACAACGACTTGTGAAATGGCTTTTGGCGGAACATTGGATTTTCAAACAGCAATCTCATGTTCCGTTTTCAGACGCCCAATTATTCAAATTGAGAGATGAGCGACTTGGATTTGCCCGACTCACCCTGGCCATGTGGCCCCTAAGAGGACCCCTTGCGTCTTGGCGCAGGTCAAATCCTGACAAAGATTGGGCCAATGCTCTTGAAGAATTATTCCATACTGATGAAGGTAAGGAACTCTCTTCCGGATTGAAGAAGTCCATCTCGGACATTCACCAGCGCCTTGTGATTTTAACAAGCGGTCACGAAGGCTGCCCTCTTCCAACAAATGCATCTGAATTGTTGGTTTGGTGGTCCAATGCACCACCAGTTCATTCGGATTCATCTTGAGATGAAGCCAAGGTGAATCTAGAGTTTCCTGGCAGAAGTACTTCCCCCGCTCCGGAAAACGCGTCAGCACGTGATGCGAACATACTGCACATGAGCACCCCTAGACCGAAACCAAATGGAATTCCGGTGGCGACTCTCTTGAAATTGGTTGATTCATAGCCTGTCAAAAGTTGGTAAAATCCGTCGAATAACATTGGGCTACAGAGCACAATCCCAACGCCAAGCCATGTGATGAGCCTTCGGTTATTTGCATAAACTGAAATCAACCAGGACGATGGGAGAAGAGAGAGGCAGGTGTCCTTGACTGTCCAACGGTTCCATCCTCGCTGAGTAAAGAGTAAGCCTCCAAGAAATAAGCCAAAAAAGATACCGAGATCTCTTGTACAGAATGGCGTTTGATTTTCATTAAACTCAAGAGAGCGCTCATGCTTTTGATGACAATTCAAATCTCCAAAAGCATAGATAACGGCCCCGTAAGGATTCATTTCACTCCAAACATAACCTTGATGCCCATGCGAATCTTCACCATGTGAGTGGTTGGACTTGACCAAGTTCCCATACGAACCGGAGCCGTCTTGCGAGTAAAAATCGATGACATTTGCACGACCTTCAACGTTCTGCACGGTACCAGGTTCAAGGGTCAAGGGTGCGAGGAAAAAGGATAGAACCAAGAATCCCGAAATGCCGAGAACCCATCTCCCAATCATCACCTCTCTCCTTCGGTCGGTGAGACCGTTGCGCTCCATGGCCCCTCCTGAGAACGCTCATCTATTGATTTATTCCCACTTTAAGGCAAGCCTTCATTTCAAATGCCCCCCATCACTACATATGGCCGAGGAACTTCCACCCCGAATCGGCCTTATCACAGGATTACAGGCTGGAGCCTTCATTGGCCTTTTTCTTGGATTCTCCCTTGCTGTCGTTTCAGCACTTACAGACCCTGATGCACTTATGCGTCTACTGGAGTTGATGTGCTTAACGCCCATCATTTGCGCTGTCCTTCTTGGCCCTTTCCTAGGGTGGAGGCGTTCACTACTTTACAGTAAAGAAGACCCTCTTGAAGAGGCGCGTGCCTGCTTGGAACGCTTCAACGAAGGCCAGGGTAATTGGAGAGTACTGAGCCACGTTCGAGACGATGGAAGAGCTTTACGAGTTGACCTACACAATTCAACCCAGCCAATCGCCATTGTCCAAGCCACGCTTCCTATGACTGAAAGACATACTATCCGTTATATCGTTGGCCGAGGCGAACAACGAAGTAGAAGTCCTGAATTGCGCAGCCAAGTGTTAGGTTATGTTGAACAGCACGTCCCTCTGAACCGTAGAAGAAGAACATCTTCATCCGTCGAGGTCCTTCCTCCATCAGTAATAGAACACATGGAATCAACCAACGTCATGCACCGTAGGTTGTTTTACCTCTTACCAATCATTCTTATTTTCGCCTGGCTAGAGATGCGATGAAACGATGCATGGTGAAAAGAACAGCCCTATGAGGGAGCGCGGATTGGCAGTAACATGGCAGGGGAACTTGACAGGGCCATGGGCCGTCTCAAGCACCGTGACATTCGGACAAGAAGACGTGCCGTCCGAACCTTGGTTGAGTTGGAGGACCCTGAATCCCTAAAAGCATTCAAATCGCTTCTAAACGATGAAGACCCATGGTTCGTGTCCAAAGCCCTGGATGCTTATCGGCGCTGGGCACCAATTGTCGGACTTGAGGCTGTCGAGGATTTAACCGCCCATTCCTCGGTTAATGTCCGCCGCTGTGGAGCCAACCTCCTGGACTCTTTGGGGGAAGATGGAATCTCCACTGCAACATTCATGCTCGATGATGGTGATTCAGTTGTCCGGAGGAAAGCAGCAGATGCTTTGCTGGCACACGGGGACACTGAGGCGATAGAAGCCATGCATCGCAATGCTAATGATGCGATACGAAGCCTCGCCATGCGACACCAATCTTGCAGCAAAGAACAACTTCTTAACGGGCTCAAAGACACGTCCAACACAGTCCAAATTGAGGCTTTGCGAGCATTATTAAACCGAAATGAAGCAGTTGAAGTTTCGGCCGTCATGCCCTTTTTTAGCGTCCAATCTGAAACCGTAAAGTTGTTTCTTTGGGTGGCCAAACATCATCCGAGCAGTCTTCCTATCTTGGCTGAAAAACTCGGACCTCAGCACTTTCACCACATTACCAAGCATCTTAGAACGAATGTTGAAAATTCTAATGATGTCCTCATCGATACGCTCCTTGAAGCAAACATGCATTCTATCGTCGCTCGCTGGCTCATGGGCAAGGGGCCTAAAGAAGATGAATTGAGGTGGGAGATGATCGGAAATGAAAATGTTGACATCATTGAACGAAGTAAGTTACTTGAACGCTTATTGGGTCGTGCAAATGAACCTGAACTGCAAGTCCATGTCGAGAACTTCATGGCCTCAAATCCACCAGACCTGCTCAAGGTGGCGTGCGAGAACCTATCAACCGCCGCAAATGAACTCTCTTCATGAGCAGGAAGAACTCAGGTCTCACGTTCACAGCCGACGCTACAGATGGAACACAGCATCACCTGCATGTTGGACTTTCAATCGACGGGCCTTTTCTCGGGCGAAAACTCGTCCTGCGTTTCCCTCGCTGGGTTCCGGGTTCGTATTTTATGCGTGAACCAATGCAACATCTCTTCAATTTCTCAGCAATTTCAGCCGCTGGAAAAGAACTGAGATGGAAACGAGTAGGGGTTGATGGGGTTGAACTCTCAGTCCCCCAAAATACTGAATCTATACGGACGAGTTACACCATTCTTGCTGCTGAGTTAAGCGTTCGATCGACACATTTGGACGACACCCATCTTCACTTGATGCCCCCGTTCACATGGATGATGCCCGAGAAGGGAATCTCAGAAGAGCGATTGAATCTTCAACATATGATTGAACTCACCGCTCCAGCTTCATGGAGTCCAGCAACCCAATTTGAGCCTTCGGGAAAGCCCATCAAAAAAGGAGATGCCATCACCTGGGCCTTTTGTGCTCCAAATCGTGATCATCTATGGGATGGAATCGTCGAAATCAATCAAAACGATTCAATTACACATGTTGTTGATGGGAGAACGCACCACTTGAAAATTTGGGACAGTGGAGGCCACGAACCCAATAAGGAGCGACTTGATTGTTTCATTCTAGACATGGAACGAATCATCAAGGAACATCATGCCCTCTTTGGGTTACCCAAATGGGGCACATATACCACTGTTCTTCATCTCACCGACACAGGACGTGGGGGGCTAGAACATCTCAACTCCCAGACCTCAATGATGCCTAGGAAATGCCTCTATCCCGACCATGCGGACGAATATCGGGACCTGGTAAGCCTGTTTTCTCATGAATATCTTCATCAATGGAATGTCAAACGGTTGCGGCCAAAGAATTTCCTAGACTATGACCTCCAAAAGGAGGTTCACACCGACTTGCTTTGGTGGTTTGAGGGCGGGACATCATGGCTCGGAGACATGCTTTGTGTTCGCTCAGGGGCTTGGACTGAAGAGGATTGGAGAAAAGATTTCCAACGTAAGATGAAGCGTCACACAACCAAAAATGGGATGCAAAGAGAATCCCTATCGGAGTCCAGCCACGATGCGTGGATACACCTCTATAGAAGTGGACCCTACACCAGAGAGAGTCAAATCTCATATTACCTAGAAGGCGAGTTGGCCATCATGTGTTTGGACGTCGAATTACAGAAAAGAAGCAAAGGAACCTATGGTGCGTGTGAATTCATGGCGGAGTTATGCAATCGCTATGCTCTTGAGTACGAAAGCAGCAATGAACTTGGCATCGACTACAAGACGATTAAAACAACCCTGAAAGAGGTACCTGGAGGAAAGAGTTTAGGTCCATATTTGGACCGTCTTGTTGAGGATAGAAAGGCCCCTGATATCAAAAAGGCAATGAAATTCTTCCGCCTCGACATCGTTCCGCAAAAGCCAGAAGCTGAGCCAACGGGTTGGCTTGGTGTGGGACTTCGGGATCAAAAGGGGAAGGTCGTCATCACCACCTACCACTCAGGTTCCCCTCTCCGAACAAAAACACAAGTCGGTGACGAATTAATCGCCCTTGACAAACTCCGCATCCAATCCTTAACTCACCTTACATCTGTTCTCAAAGGACGACAGAATACCCAGGCATTGTTAGACTTCAGTCACGAAGGAATGATGAACACTGCTGAGATCAAATTGCCTAGTCCACCGCAACATGGAATCAAACTGTCGGGGAAGGGAAACGCTGCGTGGCGAGCCTACATCATGACGCGCCAGGGCCGTGCTTGAGCGGTTCAAGAAGAACCTCAAGAGGAATAAAAATCGGTGGCGTATCATCAGCCAACGTATGTCTGCTGGTTTTGGGTGGAAATACATCTCCTGAAAGACTCATCGAAATTACGTCTTCTTTAGAAAGTGTCTCAAGCCCACAAGAAGGCCAGACATCAACGCTTATGCCCTCATTCCCAAGATAATCTACGCATAGAACTGGAACGCGGTTTAAGCCCAACTCAATCGCAATGGCGTGGCGGTGGTGTCCGTCTAGGATTGCTCCAGTGTTGGAATCAACGATAAGCGGTTTTGTATAGCCGCCCCATCGCCGGGTCATGTCAAGCAATTTCTTTTTGTTTCGTGGCTTAACTGCCTCATGCGGCTTTAGCCAGCTCAGAGGCACGAGTTCCACATCATCTTCTGACCATTCCATGGCTCGGCGAATACCCATTGAGGCATAATGCTTTTTCAACCGTGGGCCCGCCATGTTCAATTGAGGCACCCATGACCATCACGCAGCAGTTGGATTTTGGTAGAGAGGCTGCACTTGCAGGCACCCCTTGCCCTGAACCTCTCATCCGTTGGATTGAGAAGCTCCCGGCTGACCTGGTCGATATCCACAACCGAATTGCGGAATCTGGCCACGGTTCATGGGTCGTTGGAGGCTGTGTAAGGGACGCTTTACTCGGCGTATCAAACGGCGACATAGACATGTGCTCAACCTGTACACCAGAGGAGGTCATGGGTCTCTTTGGAGAACAGGCGATCCCCACAGGAATTGAATTTGGAACCGTGACAATCAAGGGCGTAGACCAGCACTATGAGTTGACAACTTTGCGTAGTGAGAGCATGTACCGAGACGGCCGAAGACCTGACCAAGTCACATGGGGGACTTCACTAGAAGAAGACCTAAGCCGACGTGATTTTACCTTCAATGCAATGGCTGTTGATCTAGCAAGAAGAGTACTCTATGACCCATTCAATGGCGCTAAAGACATGGAGGAACACCTCGTCCGTGCTGTTGGAGACCCGATGCAACGTTGTGACGAAGATGGCTTGCGTATTTTCCGAGCCTACCGTTTTCTTGACCGAGGGCAATTGAGTTTGTGGAGTCTCGAACCAGCGCTACATAGAGCAATGCAATCAAAGCAACCAATCCTCGCAAAAGTCGCCATTGAACGTAAATGGACCGAATTCCGAAAAATCATGAATGGCAGACATGCCCCTGAAGTCCTTTCCCTAATGGTTGATGACGGAACAATACAGCACATCATGCCCTCTCTGCGTTTTGTCACCCCGGAACTGTTGGCCCTCTTCGGGAAAAATGTCAATGATTCGTGGTTGCTGAAACATCGCTTGGGATTCCTGCTGGTTGAATTCGACACATTAGAGGTAAAGCGAACGCTTGGGAACCTGAAACTCCCAAAGTTTCTCCTCAATGATACAATCCGATTCCACCGGAACCTCGGCACCATTCCAGATGCACACACGTCTTCACTCCGAGTCTTCCGTTACTGCTTGGGAGAAGACGCGCCCATTCATCTTCGGTTACAGGGCCTACTCTCAGTCGCATCTGTAACGGTTCATGGCCGAGGTCTGTTGGAGGGTAACATGGTCGAAGTTATGCGTAAATGGTCCTCATTAAGTCCGCAACAGACACCTAATGAATCTCTTGTAGACGGTCACTGGATTATGATGCGAGCTGGGGTTGAACAAGGAGTGCGCTTGGGCCGGCTAAAGAATTGGCTCCATCGGATTCAAATCGAGCACGACATCACTGAAGTGAACGAAATTGAACAACACCTTTCACGCCTTTCATGGCGGCATGGTGAGCCTTTGGAGTGGCCTCAACTTCAATTCCCCTGAACCCAACGCGGCATCACATTGATGATAGGGGCGGTTCTGCCTTCGTAACATGGCAGAGAAAATATTGCTTCCGCCCCGTCCAACTTTTGATGGTCAAGTCCTTGCGTTAAAGCAACGCATAGAGAGCATCAGCGCCCAAAACCGGATGGCTAAACTGCTCAATCAAAACTTCAATACTTGGCTCAACGGATCATCAATGTCTGCTTTGAACCTCACTCAAGAGTTGGACAAAGACAAAGACGGCATTATTTCAGGTGATGAATTTTCGGATATTCTGTCAAAAATGACCGGTGAACGCCCCCCTGAATGGGTCGTAGAACTAATGTTCTCCTTTGTAGATGCAGACCCTGCAGCGGGAATCCCTGTTGCCGATTGGATGGCTTTTCTTGCTGCAAACGGACTTGATATCCCCGATTCTATGTTTGAGTTGGACATCCCACTTGCAGGAACCCTAACCTCGGAACGAGCAGTTTATCTTATCGACCAACCAATCGCATTCACAGTAAAATTCTCACTTGAAGTTGAATCTTATTCTATTACTATTCTACAAGATGGCGTCCCCACCCCAGAAACATTTACCACAACTTCTGAAGAAATGGATTATCCCAATTTAGACCAGTTCATTTTGGAACCGGATGAAGCAAGTGTCTACAAAGTCACTCTTTCAGTTCTCGGTAAGTCCCTTGACACCATCAGCATCACAGT
>TARA_B110001452_G_scaffold63138_1_pt1 | contig 31191 bp, 23 predicted proteins | sample TARA_B110001452 | Tara Oceans TARA_B110001452 (sample SAMEA4396971) | marine metagenome | biome: Polar Biome; feature: [DCM] deep chlorophyll maximum layer (ENVO:01000326); material: water (ENVO:00002006), including particulate matter (ENVO:01000060) such as... | depth 25 m
TTGCTCTAGATGCTGAACCAAAGTCATCATACCTGGTGTTTTGTATGGGGATGATCCGTTATAAGTTGCAAAACGGTTAAAGAGCTGAACTAAATGAGGCTCTTTTAATTCAGATTCATTTACCTGGTTAAGTGTTTTATTAATTTGGAATGAAAAAACATTAAAAAGACCTATTAATAAATCTTTAGAAAAATAAGTCTTTAATTTATGTAGTGATTGCTCTAAGAACATACTTTTAGTCAAATCATATTTTCTTTTAGCCTTAAGAAGATAAGTAGAAACTATTGATTCCTTTACTCCAAGAGTCTGGTTAATTTCATTTATGAATTTAGATTTTTCAGAATATGCATTAAGCTTAACTCCGTCATCCCAAAAATACTTACAGGATATCTCTTTTTTTTTATAATTAAAGTGATCCCTTGGATTTTCATTAAACAAAACAAAAAGCTCATCAATAAAGTGTGGCATTGTAAGTAAGGATGGTCCAGCATCAAATCTATAGGGACCTAAATCAAAGCTTGTTAATTTGCCTCCAGGAAAATTATTATTTTCAAAGACAGTGACATCATAATTCATTGATTTAAGCCTTAACGCTGTAGCGATACCTCCGATACCAGAACCTATGACAATTGCTTTTTTCAATTTTAAAATACTTTAGTCTGTTTGTCAATAATCTCGAACCTAGCAAACAAGTCTTCCTTATACCAATTTCTTTGTCTTGTTTTTTTAACTATTTCAGCATGATTTTTATTTTTATATGCAAAATCAGTAACAGATTCAATATCGTTCCATATACTAAATGTAGCCTGTTGTATAAATGGAAGCTCACCAATTCCCTTGAACCAAACAACTCCAGAAGCATTTTTTATGGCCTTAGAAGCTTTTGGGACGGATCTCCAAAATTCAAATAACTTTCTAAAATTTAGAGAAGCTCTTGTTATAATAGCGATTTTTTTTGATTTATTCAATGGAATATTGTCGCCTTTAAAAGGATTCAATCCATCCCATTTACCATGACTATGGATTGGATTCAAAAAATAATCCTCCCTTGAAAAAGCTTTCTTTGAAATAAGCATTGAGTGATCACTTGTATTTATAAAATCATCTGCACTTGATCTGTCTTTCCAAACACATAATATTGAATAAGTACCAAAGTCGGGGTAAAGACTAAATCCTGCTCCTGCTCCCGTTCCTAATAATTTAAAAAAATTAAGTCCAGGAACTTTACTGAGTAACTCAAAAGCTAAATACATTTGCTTAAAAGCCCAAAATTTATTTGCTCTGTATTTGAAAAAAGAAATAGTTGTAATCATTAACTTTAATTAATTATAAGATGATTTTAAAAGTGAAATAATTTTTGTTTTAATTTTTAAATTAGCAAAAGAAGCTTCCATTGAATTAATATTTACTTTTAAAAAGTGACTCTTAATCCAATTAAAATGAGTGCCTAAAATGCCATACTCATTATTCAAATTAGTATCTGAAATTGTTCTTCCGTCTGTATTGATACTTATTGAAAAATCATTTTTATATAAAAAATCAACTGGATGATCCTTAAAACTTTTATAAACCTTTGTGACTATGTTACTAGTTAAACAAAGTTCTAAATGGATGTTATTTGCTTTTAGTTTTTTTAATAGAAATTTGTCTTCAATACTCCTAACGCCGTGACCAATTCTAGAGGGCTTTAGTTTTTCTAAAGTTTCTGAAACACTGTGAGCGCCTAAAGCCTCACCTGCATGTGCTGTACAGTATATATTACTTTCATTTGCTAGCTCAAATGCCTTTGTATGGTTGTCAAGAGGAAATCCTGACTCGTCAGCAGCTATATCAAATCCCACAACATTTTCGCCTTCAAAATCTTTAATTAAATTTATTGTTTCCAAGCTTTGCTTTTCAGAATAATGTCTTAGTGTGCATAAAATTAAATTGACTTCTATTCCTGTAGCATTAGATTTTTCTTTTGTTTTTTTACTTATAATTTCAACAACCTCCATTGGAAGCAAACCTTTGTTTAAGTGAAGAAGCGGAGCAAATCTAACTTCTGCGTATACAACATTGTCATCTCTAAATTGGTTGAAAATATCCTCTACAATAATCTCAAGCTCTTCTTTTGTTTGCATATATTCTAATGCTCTGTCAGCGCATTTAATATAATCTTTTAGACAACTACATGACGTCCCTATAAATTGATTTTTAAAAGTACTGTAACTAATTTTGGGGTTAATTTTCTTTAGTGCTTTGTAACTAAGACAACAATCTAAATGAACGTGTAGTTCTACTTTCGGTAAATTATTAAAATCAGAATTCATTATTCAACAAAATAAAGAAAATTTCGAGTATCTATTTCATCACAAATGTTCACTACATATAGGTTGGAATTATTATTATCTTCAATGTTAGTATATATGTTTTTATTTAAAATATTATTAGTAAATGTGGGAATTGTATTACTGTGACCTACCACTAAAACAGTTTTACCCTTGTTGTTAGAAATAAATTTATCATAGTCAATCTTTGAAGGATGATAAATAACTAGCTCGGTTCCATTATCAGAAAAAGGTTTTATAGTTTCTAACGTTCTGTGATAATTAGTAGAATAAATAATATCAAAATCAATATTTTTAAAAAAATTCTTCCATTTAAGTGATCTTTTAATTCCTAATGAATTTAAATGAGGATTAGAATTAGTATTGTCGGCTCTTTCCTTTTCTGCATGTCTAATTAAATATACATTAGTGCATCCTGAGTTGTTTTCAGTTTGAGCATTAATTGGAAGATAAATTAAAAGACATAATATGATTGTAATATTTTTCATATTAAACTTTAAAATTTGATGGAAGCTCAAATAGTTCAAGATCAAAAGTTTTTAGCGAAGCAAGTAGATGATCAAAAATATTGGAAACAATATTTTCATAGTTTTTCCATTCTTTATCAGAAACAAACGCATATATTTCAAGAGGGACACCTTGAGATGTTGGGGTTAATTGACGACACATGATAGTCATATCGTTATTAATTAATTCATTAGCAACTAAATATTCTTCTATATACTTTCTAAACAAACCAATATTTGTGAGGTTTCTTCCGTTAATTTTATCATCAATTTCAAGATTTAATTTTAAATTATGATATTCTATTTCTTTTTCGATTGTAGCTAAATAGTTAGATAATAATTTGATGTTTGTTAATTTAGAAACTTCTTCCTTTTTCATGAATCTAATTGAAGAACCTTTTATTAGTAACGCCCTTTTTATTCTTCTTCCATTAGAATCACTCATTCCTCTCCAGTTTTTAAATGAATCAGAAATTAATTTATATGTTGGAATAGTAGTTATGGTTTTATCAAAATTTTGAATTTTAACAGAACTTAGATTTATTTCTATCACATCTCCGTCAGCTCCAAACTTTTCCATTGTTACCCAATCCCCGATTCTAATTAAATCATTTGAACTTAACTGAATGCTAGCAACAAATCCTAATATAGTATCCTTAAAAATTAGCAAAAGAACTGCTGAAAGTGCACCCATGGCAGTAAGAAAAGTTCCCACATCTATTCCTGTAAGAATTGAAAATATCACTATAATGGCTGTAAACCATACTAGTATCATAGCTACTTGAACAAAACTTTCAATTGGTTTCCCTTTTAAAGAATCAACAGTTTTAAAAAAATCTTTAGAAGCACTCAAAAAATTTCTAATTATCCAAACTAAAAGAATAATAAAATATATTTCTAAAACTAAAACAGCATAAACAAGTAAAGCTTGAAAATCTTCAAGCCAATATGGTAAAATCCAATATAAAAAGAATAGCGGGACTAATCTTGATAAATATATTTGAATTTTGTTAGCAATTAAAAAATCATCAAAATCAGTTTTAGATCTTTCTGAAATTTGTTCAAGAAAATTAATTATAATTTTCTTTGATATATAATTAATAACAAAAACAGAAATAAAGATTAGTATTGAAACTAAAATTAAATTTAATATTTCTGCATAAAACTCTGGTATTCGTAGATCAATTAAAAGATCATAAAATAAGTTGTTTAATTCCATTGAGTTGTGTGTTTTTAAATTAGTTTATTAAAACAGTTCGTCTTGAGATTGGGCTTTTTTTAAGCCTAAATGATCATAAGCTAACTTAGTGACCTCTCTCCCTCTTGGTGTTCTAACAATAAAGCCTTGTTGAATTAAAAAAGGTTCATAAACCTCTTCAATTGTTTCAGCACTTTCAGAAACTGCAGTAGACAATGTACTAATACCAACAGGCCCCCCTTTAAACTTATCAATTAGAGTAGATAAAATTTTATTATCCATTTCATCAAGTCCATTCTTATCTACATTTAAGGATTTAAGAGCAAATCTAGTTATTTCCATATCAATAATTCCATTTCCCTTAATCTGAGCAAAATCTCTTACTCTTCTTAACAATGAATTAGAAATTCTAGGGGTTCCTCTACTTCTTCCTGCAATTTCAATTGCTGCACTAGGATGAGTTTCAATGTTTAATATTTCGGAACTTCTTTCTACTATAGTTGAAAGTAATTCTGTCTTATAATATTCAAGTCTACTATTGATTCCAAATCTAGCTCTCATAGGGGCTGTTAATAGTCCTGATCTAGTTGTGGCTCCAATTAGTGTAAATGGATTTAAATTAATCTGAACAGTTCTTGCGTTAGGTCCAGTTTCTATCATTATATCAATCTTATAATCTTCCATAGCAGAATACAAGTATTCCTCAACTATTGGACTTAGTCTGTGTATTTCATCAATAAATAGTACATCTCTAGGCTCTAAATTAGTCAACAAGCCTGCCAGATCACCTGGCTTATCTAAAACAGGTCCAGATGTTACTTTTAAGTTAACGCCTAATTCATTAGCAACAATATGAGCTAATGTTGTTTTTCCAAGACCAGGGGGTCCATGAAACAAAGTGTGGTCTAAAGCATCTGAACGTTGATTACATGCCTCTACAAAAACTTTAAGATTATCAAGTATTTGATCTTGTCCTGCAAAATCATCAAATGACAATGGTCTTAGAGCCTTATCTATTTCTAATTCTTCAGTATTAAATCCAGAATCTGTAGGGTCTAAATTTTCATTCATTTATCCAAATATAAGCAAAAGAAAATCGATATTTAAAACAATAAACTAGTGTTCAGTTTCTTTTTCTCCTTTACTAAGTGGAGTAGTCTGAAGAACAAAATCTTCTTTTTGACCAGGCTTACTGTAATCGTATGCCCATCTATGTACATGTGGTATTTCACCAGGCCAGTTTCCATGAATATGCTCAACAGGTGCAGTCCATTCCATAGTGTTTGATCTCCATGGATTTTGCTCTGCTTTTTTGCCAAAAAACATACTTGAAATAAAATTATATAAAAAAATCAACTGAGCAGCACCTGCAAGTAAAGCAAAGACCGTGATTACAACATTTATATTTGCTAAATCATCAAAATAAGGAAAAGCAGTATTTGTATAGTATCTTCTAGGCAAACCTGCCATTCCAATAAAATGCATTGGGAAAAACACTCCATAAGCAGCTATAGCTGTTACCCAAAAATGAATGAACCCTAAGTTTTTATTCATCATTCTCCCAAATAATTTAGGGAACCAATGATATACTCCAGCAAACAAACCATAAAGAGCTGAAATACCCATAACTAAATGGAAATGCGCTACAACAAAGTAAGTATCATGTATATTAATATCTAAAGTACTGTCTCCAAGAATAATTCCAGTAAGACCTCCTGTGATAAAAGTAGATACTAAACCAATTGAAAACAACATCCCTGGATTAAATTGCAAATTACCTTTCCACAGTGTTGTAATGTAATTAAATGCTTTTACAGCAGATGGAATTGCAATAAGTAAGGTGGTAAATGTAAATACTGAGCCAAGAAAGGGGTTCATTCCTGAAATGAACATATGATGTCCCCATACAACTGTAGACAGAAATGCAATAGCTAAAATAGATGCTACCATGGCTCTATAACCAAAGATTGGTTTTCTTGAATTAGTAGCGATAATTTCTGATGTTATACCTAATGCAGGTAGCAGTACAATATATACTTCTGGATGTCCTAAAAACCAAAAAAGATGTTCAAATAGTACTGGAGAACCACCTTGATAATGAAGAACTTCACCCTGGACAAAAATGTCTGAAAGGAAAAATGAGGTTCCAAAACTTCTGTCCATTATTAAAAGTAGCGAAGCTGAAAGCAAAACAGGAAAAGAAATAACACCAATTATAGCAGTAACAAAAAACGCCCATATTGTTAAAGGGAGTCTGAACATAGACATACCTTTAGTTCTTAAATTTATAACTGTAACAATATAATTAAGTGATCCAAGTAATGAAGAAGCAATAAAAATAGCCATTGAAATTAACCAAAGTGTCATCCCCATTCCAGAGCCGGGTTGAGCTTGAGGTAATGCACTTAATGGAGGATAAATTGTCCATCCAGCAGCAGCAGGACCAGCTTCAACAAAAAGAGATGCAAGCATTATCATACTAGACAGAAAAAACAACCAAAAAGAAATCATATTTAAAAGACCAGAAGCCATATCTCTAGCCCCAATCTGTAATGGAATCAATAAATTACTAAAAGTTCCACTTAAACCAGCAGTAAGCACAAAAAACACCATTATAGTACCATGGATGGTTACTAAAGCTAAATAAATGTTAGGATCCATCACACCTTCAGGTGCCCAATCTCCTAAAAAAATATCAAAAACAGCAAAGGATTGTTCAGGCCAAGCTAATTGAAGTCTAAATAGTAAAGACATAGCCACTCCAATAAAACCCATAAACAATACTCCTAAAATCAAATATTGTTTCGCGATCATTTTATGATCTTGACTAAATATATATTTAGTTATAAATGTTTCTTTATGATGATGATGATCATCGTGATTTGAATGCGAAATACTTGAAACTTCTGACATATTATATTATTGTATTACTTCCGAAAATATTTGTTGCTTAGCAACCCATTTTTCGTAATCTTTTTCAGATTCAACTATTATTTTCATTTGCATATTGTAGTGAGATGTCCCACATATTTTAGCACATAACAATAAGTAATCGAACTGGTATGGATCTAGCGATTCTTCACCTTTTGCAGTAAGCAATTTACTATTTTCGTATCTAATTTTATTAATTCTATTAACCTTGTCTACAACATCTGAATTCATTCTCATTTCATCTGTAGTTTTAGTTGGAGTAAAAGAAAATTCAGTAATCATACCTGGCACACAATTCATTTGAGCTCTAAAATGTGGCATGTAAGCAGAATGTAAAACATCTTGAGATCTAAGTTTAAATATCACCTTTCTGTTAACTGGAAGATGGAATTCTTGAGTTACAACAAAGTCATCCATTCCATTTGGGTCAGACGAATCTATACCAACAGAGTTTTTACCGTCAAAATCATTAAGAAATCTAACATTTGCATCTCCAAGCACATTGTCTTCTCCGCCATATCTTGCTTTCCAATTCCATTGTTGCGCATATAATTCAACAACTAAAGCATCCTCATCTTCTTCAAAATTCATTATTTTTCCCCACGTAATCATTCCATAAATAATTAAAAGAAAAAAGATTATTGCAGGTATAATTGTCCAAACAAATTCAAGTTTATTGTCATGAGTGAAAAAATATGCTTTTCTATTGTTTATTCCTCTATACTGGTAAGCAAAAATATGTAAAACAGCCTGAGTTATAGTTTGTGCAAATAAAATAACAGCAAATGATATCCAAAGTAGGGTGTCATAAGCAGGTCCGTGTGCAGATGCTGATTCAGGAAGAAGTACTTTAGAATAAGTCCAAAAAGAATAAATAGTAACTGCATAGATAAAAACTAAAAAAGCAAACATCAACTTACCATTTAAATCATTGTCTTTTTCTGTAGCAATTTGAGAATCGTCACGCTTTTGTCCTAATTTAGACAGTTCGAATATCTTAGTAATTTGCCATATGGCAATTCCTGTTAAGATTAAAATTGTTATTGTAAGTAATACTGTCATTTAATATATTCTTTAGTAAACAAATTTTTCACTTTCTTTAATCAAGGGGTCTCCCGAAGGCTCTAAAGGAGCTTTAGCTAGACTATTAAATACCACATAAATAAATAATCCAGCAAAGAAAGAAATGCCTGATATTTCAGGAATTCCAAAATACCACTGATCTCCTACTGTGGCTGGCATAATCATGTTATAAACGTCAATGTAATGTCCAATCAAAATTATTATTCCTGTCATTACGATAAACCAATTAACTCTTTTGTAATCACTATTCATCAACAATAGTAAAGGGAAAATGAAATTTAAAACTATCATTCCAAAGAAAGGAAGATTATAATCTTCTATTCTTGTTATAAAGTAAGTAACTTCTTCAGGAATATTTGCAAACCAGATTAGCATAAATTGAGAAAACCATAAGTAAGTCCAAAAGACGCTAACACCAAACATGAATTTTCCTAAATCATGAATATGATTGTGATTTACCTTTTCTAAATAACCTTTTGATTTTAAATAAATCGTAATCAATGCAATAGTAGTAATACCAGAAACAAACATACTTGCAAATACGTACCATCCGAATAATGTACTAAACCAATGAGGATCAACTGACATTATCCAATCCCATGACATCATAGATTCTGTAACTATAAAAAATGCTAAAAACCCAGCAGACCACTTGAAGTTTTTTGTATGGTTAGAAATATCTGAAGAATTGTCTTGAGCTAAAGAATATTTTCTAGAAATATATCTATAGAAATTCCACCCTGCAATATAAAAAACAGCTCTAGCAATTAAAAAGGGTGAATTTAAATACCCTACTTTTCCTTGAATTATCTTATCATGAGCAACAACTTCAGGATCCATCCAAACAAAAAGGTGATTCAAGTGTAGTGAAGATAGAATCAATATTAATAATATGATTAATGTACCAGGAAGCAAATAAGCTGTGATTCCTTCCATCACTCTAAACAACAAAGGAGACCAACCTGCTTGTGAAGCTCTTTGAATTGCATAAAAAGCCAAAGTACCTAATGATAAAAACATAAAAAATAATGCGGCTACATATAAAGCAGACCATGGACGATTTTGTAAATAATGCAGTAGGTGTTCATCATGAGATGATGAATGAGCAACCTCTTCATTATGAGTGTCTGATGAACCATGTAAATCCTCAGGTGCATGTGTTTCTTCAGAAATGTGGGATTCAACTTTTTGATGGTCATCAGAATGTGAATCTGCAACCATTTCTTTGGCCTGTTCAATAGTTTTAGGAGCAGAATAAAAACTAAAACCTAAACCAAGGACACCTATTACCATTAAGGTAAGTGAAAAGATTTTTATATTTTTAGAAACCTTGTACATTAATTTATTTTATTAATTTTTCTCTTAAACTTATTACATACTGCGAAATCTGCCATCTTTCTTTGGCATTAACTTGACTAGCATGAGAACCCATAAGGTTTTTACCATACATTAAAACATGGTAAATGCTTCCCTCGCTAATATCTCTGTCGGCATAACTTGGAATACCTAAAAACTTTTCATTTTTCATTAATATTCCTTGACCATCTCCTTTTGAACCGTGACAAACTGCACAATAAATATTATACAACTCTTTACCTTTTGAAATATTTTCATCATTCATTTCTATAGGAGATAACAAATTATTTTTTGCTAATTCATAACCTTCATTCGTGTCTGAATATTCATAAGGAACCCAACCTCTTGGAATAGTTCCTTCAACAGGAATTTGAGCTTCAATTCCATTAGCAAAAGCATCTGATTCTTCATAAGTACTGTAACCTACAGACTCATACATATTAGGAAAAAACTGATAGTTTGGTTTTGATTTATCAAAACATGACACAGTCAAAACACTAAACAATATCATCACGCTAAAAAAAGTATATTTTTTCATTAGTTAGATTCTGTATTATCAATTATTTTAACTTCAAACACATCGGTTTTTTTAACTGCAGCTTTTAAAGCCTTTCCATCACCATTAAATTTAATCTCTATTAAAAATTTGTCATCTGTCGTGGAAGGCATTGGGTTTTCTGCTTCTTTAAAAGGCCATAATTTACTTCTTAAATAAAAAGTTATAACCATTAAATGGGCAGCAAAAAACACTGTAAGTTCAAACATAATTGGCACAAAAGAAGGCAAGTTTTCAATAAATGAAAAACTTGGTTTTCCTCCAATATTTTGAGGCCAATCGACTATCATAATATAGTTCATCATGAAGATTGCAAAACAAAATCCAATACATCCATAAATAAAAGATAAAATAGCTAATCTAGTTGGCTTTAAACCTAGAGCTTTATCTAGTCCATGAACTGGAAAAGGAGTGTAAACCTCATCAATTGAAAAGTTTGATGATATCAAATCTTTGACAGCATCCATTAACTTATCATCATCATCGTATACGGCATGTAAAATTTTATCAGCCATTATTTTTTGTCTCTATTTTTTTTATAATTATCACCTGAAGTTTTTAATATTGTCTTCACTTCAGCTTGAGCAATCACAGGAAAGGTTCTTGAGTATAATAAAAATAACACAAAAAAGAAACCTATGGTTCCTACAAATATTCCCACATCTACAAACGTTGGAGAAAACATCGTCCAAGAGGATGGTAAGTAATCTCTATGTAGAGAAGTAACAATAATAACAAATCTTTCAAACCACATCCCAATATTTACAACGATAGAGATGAAAAATGAAAAAAGAATACTAGTTCTTAATTTCTTTATCCACATCAATTGTGGCGAAAAGACATTACACGTCATCATAGCCCAATAAGCCCACCAATATGGTCCTGTTGCCCTATTTAAAAAAGCGTATTGTTCGTATTCAACTCCAGAGTACCAAGCAATGAAAAGTTCAGTAATATATGCTGTTCCTACAATAGATCCGGTAATCATGATAACTATATTCATCAGTTCAATATGTTGAACCGTAATATAATTCTCTAAATTTGAAACCTTCCTCATTATAATTAGCAATGTATTAACCATCGCAAATCCAGAAAAAATTGCTCCAGCAACAAAATATGGAGGAAAAATAGTTGTATGCCAACCAGGGATTACGGATGTAGCAAAATCAAAAGACACAATTGTGTGAACTGATAAAACTAAAGGAGTTGCTAAGCCAGCTAATACCAAAGAAACTTCCTCAAACCTTTGCCAGTCTTTGGCTCTACCTGTCCATCCAAAACTTACTAAACTGTATATTTTTTTCTGAAAAGGTTTTACAGCTCTGTCTCTTATCATGGCAAAGTCAGGTAATAAACCTGTCCACCAAAACACTAAAGAAACAGATAAATATGTGGATATTGCAAAAACATCCCATAATAATGGAGAGTTAAAGTTAACCCATAAAGATCCATATGCATTAGGAATTGGCAATACCCAATATGCTAACCACGGACGACCCATGTGTATTATAGGAAACAAACCTGCTTGAATAACTGAAAATATTGTCATTGCTTCGGCAGATCTATTGATTGCCATTCTCCATTTTTGTCTAAATAATAAAAGTACTGCTGAAATAAGAGTTCCTGCGTGACCTATACCAATCCACCATACAAAATTTGTAATATCCCATGCCCATCCTACAGTTTTATTTAATCCCCAAACACCTATTCCTGTTGAAATAGTGTAAATCATACACCCAAGTCCCCACAAAAAAGCAGCTAATGCAATAGAAAATACTATCCACCATTGTTTGTTAGCTTTACCTTCAATAGCAGCAGCAATATCATTTGAAACATCATGATATGACTTGTTGCCAGTTACTAAAGGTTTTCTAATGGGCGCTTCGTAATGAGATGACATATATATTTATCTTTTTACGTATTTCTAATTTTAACTTGATACACAACATTTGGTTTTGTACCTACACTTTCTAAGAGATGATACATTCTATCATCTTCTTTTAATTCTAACACCTTGCTATCTTCATCATTAATATCTCCAAAAACAATTGCGCCAGTCTCACATGCTGACGAACACGCAGTTTGAAATTCACCATCCTTAATTTCTCTTCCTTCAAGCTTTGCGTCTAATATAGTTTTTTGTGTTTTTTGAATACACATTGAGCATTTTTCCATAACTCCTCTTGATCTAACAACAACATCAGGATTTAAAACCATTTTTCCTAAATCATCGTTCATGTTGAAATCAAACTCATTATTATTATTATACAAGAACCAATTAAACCTTCTTACTTTATAAGGACAGTTGTTTGCACAATATCTTGTTCCTATACATCTATTGTAAGCCATATGGTTTTGACCTTGTCTTCCATGAGAAGTTGCAGCAACTGGACAAACTGTTTCACATGGTGCGTGATTACAGTGTTGACACATAACAGGCTGAAAAGCAACTTGAGGATTTTCAGATGGATTTTCCATTTCACCAAAAACTGATAGAGAATCACTTAAACCACTAATATTATCTTTTGTAGTGTTATCACCAGAGAATGTTTCAGCTGAAGAATAATATCTATCAATTCTTAACCAATGCATGTCTCTTGATTTTCTGACTTCTGTTTTACCAACAACCGGAACATTGTTCTCAGCATGACATGAAATTACACATGCTCCACATCCAGTACATCCATTTAAGTCAATTGATAAATTAAAATGATGTCCAACTGATCTATCAAATTCATCCCAAATATCGACATCAGGAGATGTTACAAGTGTCTCAACATGATTTAAAGAAACGCTAGGAACATAATTCCATTCAGAAGATTTTTTTGTATTAAAAATTTCAAGAGTAGTTTCTTTAATAATATCACCACGTCCCATAAGGGTATTGTGAAGTTGAACACAAGCAAATTCATGTGTTTCGTTTACAGATTCAATAGTAACGTTTTGAACATTTATAAAATTATTATAAAGATCATAAGCGTTAACACCTGTTTGTAATTCTTTTTTAACTCCGCTAGTTCTACCGTATCCAAGAGATAAACCGACAGAACCTTCAGCTTGTCCAGGTTGGATAATAACAGGCACTTTTAGTGACTTGCCACTAATAGTTATTTTTGCGAAATTACTATTTAATGCTCCGTTAGAGTCATTAATATTTTTTAAACCTAAGCTTTGTGCATCAGACTTAGAAACTGTCATGTAATTATCCCAAGAAACTCTAGTAATTGGATCTGGCATTTCTTGAAGCCAAGGATTATTAGCTTGCTGACCATTACCCATTGATGTTTTAGAATATAATGTCAATTCGAAATCATCAAAAACTGTAGATTTCAAACCATTGACAAACTCATTGATATTTGGAAAAGTATAAGGTGAGCTTAGTTTTTTTGAGTTAGAATTTTGATAAAAAACTCCGTCATGTAAAGCCTGATTCCAAGATGATCCATTTAAAATGTTTTTATTCCAATTTGACTTTAACTCATCGTAGAATGAATTTGAAGATCCTGACCAGTTCAGTAAAACATCTTGAAATTGAGTAGTATCAAATAATGGCTTGATAGTTGGCTGTACTAAACTATAATTACCTGATTTAATTTCAACATCACCCCAAGATTCTAAATAATGAGGAGTTGCTGCAACCCATTTTGAAAGTTTGGCAGTTTCAGTATTATTCATTGAGAATGAAACTGATAAATCAAGAGACTTTAATGATTTATTAAATTGTTCACTTTTTGGAAAAGTATATGATGGATTTACTCCTACCATAATCAATCCATCAATTTTATTATTTGAAAGATCGTTAACAAGCCTAGTCACCTTTTTATCATCGCCTAAACTAGTATAATTAAGTTTTTGAACATTTATTACACTACTTTTTATTAAATGATTAATTTTTAATGCAATAAGTTGAGCACCAACATCATCAATACCAGTGATAAAAACTCCTTTTCCGTTAGATTTTAGTAAACTATTTGAGATAGATTTTAATTTTTTATCAAGATCGATATCTACTGAAACTCCACTATTTTCTCCTGAAATATAATCGTAAATCTTAAGTAAAGCCTTATTTTGTAATGAAGGTTTTAAAGGAATTCTGTTGTCAGCATTTGCGCCAGAAAGGGACATATTAGCCTCAAGTTGAAAATGCTTAGACATTTTTCCATTTTTAGGAACTCTTGTTTTAGCATAACCTTTGGAAAATCCTCCACCTTGCCAATCACCAAGAAAATCTGCAGAAAGAGAAACTATAACATCTGCATTTTCAAAATTATAAGTTGGTAAAGCTCTAACACCATAACTAATTTCAAAAGCATCTAATGCTTGAGAGTTTGAAATAGCATCATAAACTACATGTTCAATATTAGAAAACTTTTTTAAAAACTTTTTAATTATTAATTCATTAGAAGGACTAGCAAAAGTTTGTGTCAATAACACAACTCTTTTATTTAATTCCTTCATTGAATCAAGCTGAGCTTTCACATTATCATTAAACTGGTCCCATGAAACATCTTGGTCATCAATGGTTGGACCTTGAATCCTTGAACTATCATACATCGAGAGAACAGACGCCTGAACCCTTGCATTAGGAGAGTTGTCCTTTGATTGATTATTTATTTCTATTTTGATTGGTCTTCCTTCTCTAGTTTTAACCAAAACATTAGCAAAGTCAAATCCATCAGAAATAGATGTAGCATAAAAATTAGAAATACCAGGTCTAATTTGCTCGGGTTGAACAACATAAGGAATAGATTTATTAACTGGACCTTCGCAACTAGCTAATGTTGCAGCTGCTGTGCTGAATCCTACATATTTTAAAAAATCTCTTCGACTAGCATTAGAATTTTCTAAACTATTTTCGTCCTGTAATAGATCGCCAACAGGAAGATCTTCAACAAATTCATTATTTGCAAGTTTGTCAATTAATTTGCTGTCAGAAGACAATTCTAATTCACTTTTCCAATATTTTTTATGGTTTCCCATTTTATTATATATACTTTTTTAATAATGACATTTACCACATTCTAAACCACCCATTTGAGCAATAGATAATTCTTCAACTCCATATTTTTTTGACAACTCTTCGTGTATTTTTGTATAATACTCATTGTCTTTAACTTTTATATTTGAATCTCGATGGCAATTAATACACCATCCCATTGTTAAAGGAGAATATTGATATAATATTTCCATTTCTTCAACCGGACCATGACATTTTTGACAATCAATTCCAGCAACAGAAACGTGTTGAGCATGATTAAAATAGACGAAATCAGGCAAATTATGTATTCTTACCCATTTAACAGGTTCGGTGTCTCCAGTGTAGGATTGAGTTTCTTCGTCCCAACCAACAGCTTTATATAATTTTTTGATTTCATTAGTGTAAAAATCTTTAGTGTATCCTTTTTCAAGATCTTCTTCACCATTGTAATCAGCTATATTTTCATGACAGTTCATACATACGTTCAGTGAAGGTATTCCTGAGTGTTTAGAAATTCTAGCAGATGAATGGCAATATTGACATTCAATCTGATTTTCACCAGCATGAATTTTGTGTGAGTAATGTATTGGTTGAATAGGCATATATCCCTGGTCAACACCAATTTGCATCATATATCCGTAAGCAAAATAAGCGCTAGATAATAACAATAGTATAACAGAAACAAATATTAAGAACTGATTTTTAATAAATGCTTGCCAAACAGAAAACTTAGATTCTTCTTCCTCCTTAAAATCAATTCCATTTTTTTCTGCAATACTTCTAAGTGTCTTAGTTACCAAAAACAACATAGTGATTAAAACCAATAAAACTATTGTAAGTAGAGCTAAAACAATATCATTTGTTAATGAGGAATCGTTACTAGAACTTATGGCTTCAGCTCCTGTGTTTGCGGCAACCACAGGTTCAGGAACGTAATCAGTATATGCTAAAATATTATCAATATCCTCATTAGAAAGTTGAGGAAAAGCATTCATAGCTACTTTATTGTATTCTTCATAAATGGCAACAGCTTGATCGTCTCCAGACTTAATTAAAGCTGCACTATTTTTAATCCATGAGTAAAGCCATTCTTTTTCATATTTAGCAGAAACGCCTTTTAAAGCAGGGCCAACTAAATTTCTGTTTAGCTTGTGACATGATGCGCAATTAGCATTGAAAAGAGACTTTCCTTTTGCAATGTCAATTTCTTGAGCAGAAATATTTATTGAAAAAGAAAAAAGAAAAAGAACAGTTAATGCCTGTGAAACAGATACTTGTCTAAAGAGTTTCAAAATAACTTTCAATAAAGATGTTTTTACTACGAACGACAATGTTAAAATTGTATCAAAATTAGAGGGCAAAAATACAACACAGGAACGATAATAAAAACCTAACTTAAATGTAATTTTTAATTTATAATGATTCTAAATAAACGAAATAAATAAAGGGTTTATTATTAAAAAACTATTTGTTAAAAAACTATATTTGTAATGATGTATAAATCAGTCTTTTCGTTATTGTTATTGACATTAATTTCATTTAAATCATTTTCTCAAAAAGATTCTATTACAATAAATCAAGACCCTAAACTTTTAAAGGTTTTGGAGCTAAAAAAAATTGTTAACCAAGAAGCTTTCACGTCTGGTCAATATACAATTCAAATTTTTAGCGGAAATTTTAAGGAATATAAGATATTAATGGATAAGCTAACAGGTGAAGAAAAACACAAAGAAATATTTTACAGTTTTGAAACCCCGTATTACAAAATAAGAATAGGCAAATATGTGTCTAAAATTTTAGCTATTAAAGAACTGATGAAAATTAAAAAAGAATTTTCTTCAGCATTTATTTTACAGCCTTAATTTCTATTTAAGTTTCTTTTTTATTTCAACTTGAGAATAAGCCTCAATCACATCACCTATTCTAATATCGTTATAGTTTTTGACCTGAAGTCCGCAATCATATCCTTTAGCAACTTCTTTAGCATCATCTTTAAATCTTTTTAATGATGATAAGACTCCTGAGCTAATTACAACTCCTTCCCTAATAATTCTTATACTTGAATTTCTGAAAATCTTTCCGCTGGTAACCATGCAACCTGCAATAGTACCAACCTTAGATATTTTGAAGGTTTCTCTAATTTCAGCATTACCAGAAATCTCTTCTTTAAATTTGGGAGCCAACATACCCTCCATAGCATCTTTTAAATCGTTTATTGCATCATAAATAATTGAATAATTTCTAATATCTATTTCTTCTTTATCTGCAATTTGCCTAGCATTACCAGTTGGTCTTACATTAAATCCTATAATTATTGCATCAGAAGCAGAAGCCAACAGAACGTCAGATTCTGTTATAGCACCCACAGCTTTATGAATTATATTTATAAGTATTTCGTCAGTTGATAATTTTTGAAAAGAATCAGTCAATGCTTCAACAGATCCGTCAACATCACCTTTTAAAATAATATTTAATTCTTTGAAGTCACCAATAGCAATTCTTCTTCCAATTTCATCAAGAGTAATATGTTTTTGAGTTCTGACAGATTGCTCTCTTACTAGTTGAGTTCTTTTAACAGCAATTTGTTTTGCTTCCTTTTCATCATCAAATACATTAAACTTATCTCCAGCTTGTGGAGCGCCATCAAGACCTAATATTGATACTGGAGTTGATGGTCCAGCTTCAATTATCGGGTTACCTCTTTCATCCTGCATTGCCTTAACTTTTCCAGAATGTTGACCAGCCAATAAATAATCTCCAATTTTTAAAGTACCAGACTGTACTAAGATTGTAGATATATATCCTTTACCCTTATCTAAATATGCTTCAACTACTGAACCGATAGCAGCTTTATTTGGATTTGCTTTTAATTCTAAGAACTCTGCTTCAAGCAATACTTTTTCAAGTAATTCATCAACTCCTGTTCCTTTAAGAGCAGATACATCATGAGATTGTATTTTTCCACCCCATTCTTCAATAAGCAAATTCATTCCTGAAAGCTTTTCTTTAATTTTATCAGGATTTGAATTTGGTCTATCAATTTTATTTATTGCAAAAATAATTGGGACACCTGCAGCTTGAGCATGACTTATTGCTTCTTTAGTTTGCGGCATTACATCATCATCTGCAGCAATTACTATAATAACCAAATCAGTAATTTGAGTTCCTCGGGCCCTCATCGCAGTAAATGCTTCGTGACCAGGAGTATCTAAGAATGTTATATTTTGCCCATCTTTCAAAACAACGCTGTAGGCACCTATATGCTGAGTAATTCCTCCAGATTCACCAGCAATTACATTTTCTTCTCTAATATAATCCAGTAAAGAAGTTTTTCCATGATCAACATGCCCCATTACAGTAACAATTGGTGCTCTTGGAAGTAAATCCTCAGGACTATCTTCAACCTCTTTAATAGAATCTTCAATATCTGCAGTAACAAACTCAACTTCGTATCCAAATTCATCAGCAACAATAGTCAGAGTTTCAGCATCAAGCCTTTGATTCATGGTAACCATAATTCCTAAAGACATACATGTAGAAATAATCTCAGTTGAAGTTATTTCCATCATAGTAGCAACCTCCCCAACAGTAATAAACTCAGTGACTTTTATAGTCTTTTTTTCAGCTTCATTTTGAGCTAATTCTTCATCAGATTTTAATTTATGTGAATCTCTTTTGCCTTTTCTATATTTAGCACCTTTTGAAGATGATCTTCCTTGTAATTTTTCTAAAGTTTCTCTTATTTGCTTTTGAACATCAACTTCTGATGGCTCACTTGCAACAGGCTTAGATCTTCCTCCGGGTTTATTAAAAGTTCTTTTATTGCTAGAGACAGAGGGTTTTACAGGATCTTTAGAAATTCTAATTCTCTTTCTTTTAGAAACTGAACTATGTTTTGAAGCAGTAGCCTTAGGTTTATCAAATTTGCCTAAATCAATTTTATCTCCTACAGTTTTTAAACCACTTAATTTAGTATACTTAGTTTTAATACTGGAATCATCTTTAACTTCTTCAACTTGGGGTTCAGATTTTATTATTTCGTCTGTTAACGCAGGTATTATAACATTTTTTTCAACTTTAGAATCTGGTTTAGCTTCTAGTTTAGGCTCAGCTACAGAATCAGTTGCAGGTATAGCCTTAGCTTTAGGTTTAGGCTTATTGAACTTGTCTAAATCTATTTTCCCCAAATGAACAGGTTTTTTAATTTCTGCTCTTTCAATGAAGGAATTTCTTTTCTTTTCTTTTTCTTCTAATTCTTTTTCGAGCTTAATCCTTAGCTCCTCTTTTTCTTTTCTTTTTTCTTCACTTAAATCATGAGATTCAACTTTACTTGATTTATCAGAACTAAATTCATTTAAAAATAAAGTATACTGATCAGGTGAAATTTTAGTAGTTGGTCTAGCATCAATATCATGCCCATTAGAAGCAAGAAACTCAACTGCTCTATCAAGAGAAATGTTAAATTCTCTTAAAATTTTATTTAATCTTTTTAGTTTTAGTTCACCCATAAATAAATTTGTTATCCAGAAAATTCTGCTTTTAATACATTTCTAACCGCTAAAATAGTTTCCTCTTCTAAATCAGTTCGTTTAATTAAATCTTCAATATCTTGTTCCAAAACACTTTTGGCAGTGTCTAAACCTGCTTTTTTAAACTCTTCAAGAACCCAAGCTTCGATTTCGTCAGAGAATTCAGTCAATTCAACATCTTCTTCAGCTCCATCTCTATAAACATCAATTTCATATCCTGTTAATTGACCTGCTAATCTAATGTTATGACCACCTCTTCCAATAGCTTTCGAAACCTGATCAGGCTCCATAAAGGCTTCTACAGTTTTTTTCTCTTCGTTAATTTTTAACGAAGATATTTTAGCGGGGCTTAATGCTCTTGTAATCAGTAATTGAGTATTGTTTGTAAAATTAATAACATCAATATTTTCATTTCCAAGTTCTCTTACAATTCCGTGAATCCTAGATCCTTTCATTCCAACACAAGCTCCAACTGGATCAATTCTATCATCGTATGAATCAACAGCTACTTTGGCTTTTTCACCAGGAATTCTAACAACTTTTTTTACAGATATTAAACCGTCAAAAACCTCAGGAATATCTTGTTCAAAAAGTTTTTCTAAAAACTTAGGAGAAGTTCTTGAAAAAATAATAGATGGTTTATTCCCTTTCAATTCAACAGACTCAATAACTCCTCTTACAGAATCTCCTTTTCTATAAAAATCAGATGGTATTTGACGATCTTTAGGCATGATTAACTCGTTTCCATCATCATCGAGCAATATCACAACATTGTGTCTGATGTGATGAACTTCTGCAGTATATATTTCACCTATTAAATCAATAAATTGTTTGTAAACAATTCCATTATCGTGTTCATGAACTCTAGACACTAAGTTCTGTCTTAAAGAAAGAACTGTCCTTCTTCCAAGATCAACTAGTTTAACTTCCTCAGAGACATCTTCACCAACTTCGAAATCAGGTTCAATTTTTCTTGCTTCAGTAATTGAAATTTCTTGGTTTTCGTCTTCAACTGCTCCGTCTTCAACAACAACTCTATTTCTCCAAATCTCTAAATCTCCTTTGTCTGGATTAATAATTATATCAAAGTTATCGTCATCGCCATATTTTCTTTTTAGAGTGTTTCTAAAAACCTCTTCTAATATTGACATTAACGTAACTCTGTCTATAAATTTTTCGTCTTTGAATTCTGAAAACGATTCTATTAAAGATAAATTTTCCATGCTTATATTTTATTAAATTCTACTACTAACTTTGCTTTTTTAATTTCATCAAAAGCAATTAATTTATTTTTTTTTACAGTCACTTTGCCTTTTCCTACAGGCTTTGGCTCACGGGCTGTCCACTCAAGAGTAATATCTTCTTCACTTACTTTAATTAAGTTCCCTTTAATATCATCACCCTCTTTTAAAGTTACATTCAGTTTTCTTTTCAAATTTTTTAAAAATTGTCTGTAAGTTATTAACGGAGACAAAAGTCCAGCAGAACTAACATTTAAACTAAAATCATCTAGCTCAGTATCAAAATGTTTTTTTATATATTTTGACAATAAAACGCAATCACTAACCTTAACTCCGTTATCACCATCAATTTTTATATCAATTTTAAAAGAATCTACATCAAGATCCACTAAAAAAAGTTGTTTATTATTTTCAAAAAAATCAATAAATATTTTTTCTAATATTTCTTTCAAATCAAATATATTTAATAAAGAAGGGGACATTGTCCCCTTCAAATTTTCAATAACGCAGTGCAAATATACTAAATTCTACAAAACAAAGAATTTAATTAAACACCATTAATTAAAGTTGGCCTACTAGGGCTCGAACCTAGACTCTCCTGGACCAAAACCAGGCGTGTTGCCAGTTACACCATAGGCCAGTGTAATTATCGGCAAATTTAGTATAAAGTTTGAATTGTAAAAACAAAATTCTTCTTTTCTAGTTTTTTCTTCTTTTACCACTTAAATTAATTAGTATATTAAAAAATATTTGTTGATAATATTGTTTAATTTCGTCTATCAATTATTTAAATAATGAATATTAGAAAATTCGAAAAAATAAATACTGTTACAGGACTAATTGTTTTTTTAATTGCATTAACTACATATTATTTAACAGTTGAGCCTACAGCCAGTTATTGGGATGCTGCTGAGTATATTTCGACATCTGCTAAATTACAAGTGGGACATCCCCCAGGAGCTCCATTATTTCAAATGATTGGCGCCTTTTTCTCCTCCTTCGCCTCAAATCCTGAGGATATTGCATTTATGGTAAATATGATGTCTGTTTTTGCAAGTGCATTCACGATCTATTTACTTTATTTAACAATAGTGATAATTGGAAAAAAAATTATTGTTGTATCTGAAAATATTACAACAGAAAATGCAATAAAGATAATAAGCTCCTCAACCATAGGGGCGCTATGTTTTGCATTTTCAGATAGCTTTTGGTTTAACGCTGTTGAAGCTGAAGTTTACGCTATGGCTACATTTATAATGGCGCTTCTATTTTGGTTAGGTTTTAAATGGGAAGAAGACATGGATAATGAAAGAGGAAACAGATGGCTTATATTAATTTCATTTGTTGTTGGACTTTCGTTTGGTGTGCATTTTATGGGTCTTTTAGCAATTCCAGCTATTGGAATGATTTATTTCTTTAAAAAGTACCCAAAGCCTAATTTAAAAAGCTTTTTAATTGCAAATATTCTTTCTGTAACTGTATTACTTTTTATTTTTAAACTTCTTTTACCTTCTACCCTTGCTCTATTCGGCTACCTAGAGGTATTCTTTGTAAATAGCCTTAGATTACCTTTTAATTCTGGGACAATTTTTACGTCGGTTTTAATAATCACACTATTTATATTTATATTAAGTTATACCAGAAAGAAAAATTGGATTAACACAAATGTCTTAACCCTTTGTGTCATGTTTATTTTTATAGGATTTTCAGCTTGGCTTATGATCCCAATTAGATCCAATGCCAATACAGTAATTAATGAAAATTCCCCATCAGATGCAAGAGCTTTACTTGCCTATTATAATTTAGAACAATATCCTGAAACAAAACTTTTTTACGGGCCAATGTTTTCTGATGCCTATGCTGGACAAGATGAAAATAAACCTTACAAAGATGATAAGCCAAAATACGAAAGAGATGATCAGAAAAAAAGGTATGTAATTGTAAACGATTGGGAATCAGGAAAAATAAATTCAAACAGTGAACATGTTGGATTTCTTCCAAGAATGTGGAGTTCGGAACACGCAATAAATTACATGAACTATTTTGGGTTTTTAGATTTCGAAATTAAGCCTGAATATCTAACAGAAACCAATTTTAAAAAACTTGTAAATGAATTTAATCAAAGTGTAGCTAAGGGAGATATCGATGCAGAAGGATACCATAAATTTTTAAGTGAATATGGCGGATATCTCAATATTGAAAAACCATCACTATTTAATAATTTAAAATATCTATTTAAATATCAAATTGGATCTATGTATTTAAGATATTTTATGTGGAATTTTAGCGGTAGACAAAATGACATTAAATGGGAATATGATTTATTAAATGGCAACTGGATTTCTGGAATAAACTTTATAGATGAATTTAGACTTGGTCCACAAAGCAATTTGCCCTCAGATCTCAAAAATAATAAGGCTAGAAACACATATTATATGCTTCCTCTTATATTGGGATTAATTGGATTATTCTTTCTTTTCAAAAAAGATAAAAATCTATTTTGGATCGTTATTCTATTATTTCTTTTTACTGGCTTAGCGCTTAAAGTTTATTTAAATGAAAGAGTTTTTGAACCAAGAGAAAGAGATTATGCGTTAGTTGGGTCATTTTATGTTTTTTCTATTTTTATTGGACTTAGTATCTATTCAATAACTAATTCATTTAAAAAAATTATTTCTGAAAAAATATCAGTTCCTACATTAAGTATATTGTTACTTTCTGTGCCTTTTCTTATGGGTTATCAGAACTGGGATGATCATGATAGATCTAACAGATATACGGCTCAATCGTTAGCCAAAGCCTATCTAAATTCAATTGACAAGGATAAGGATTCCATGATTTTTACTATAGGTGATAATGATACTTTCGCATTGTGGTACGCTCAAGAAATCGAAAACTATAGAACTGATGTAAGAACAATTAATACAAGTTTAATAGCTACTGATTGGTACATAGATCAAATGAAAAAGCGTACCTACAGTAGTAGTCCAATTCCATCCCAACTAAAACACAGTCAATACGCATATGGTGTTAGAGACTATATAAAGTATGAAGCTTTAATAGATTCAGTTAGATGGGATATTAAAGATTTTATGAACTGGGTTTCAAGTGATCATCCTAGAACTAAATATAAAAACCTGTTAACTCAATATGGTGCTGATTTAAATAATATTCCAATGTTTACTCAAAACATGGTTTTTTATCCTACCAACAAAATTAGAGTTCCTGTTAATAAAGCAAATGTTTTAAAAAGTGGTATTGTAAAAATTGAGAATGAAGATTTAATTTTAGAGTTCATAGATATTGACCTTCCAACAGGAGGATTATATAAGAATCAATTACTAATGTTAGATATTTTAGCAAATAACGACTGGAAAAGGCCTATTTATTTTACAGGTGGAAGCTACAATGATGCTGAATATTTATGGATGAAAGATTTTCTTCAGCTTGATGGTCTTGTTTATAAACTTGTCCCGATAAAAACTGAAATTAATAAAAATAACCCTTATGAAATGGGGCGTATTGATTCTTCATTAATGTATGATATTGTAAAAAGCTGGGAGTGGGGTAACTCTGAAAGTTCTGAAATTTACCATGATCCTGAAACTAGAAAAAACAGTATTTCTTTTAGAGGAAATCTTCACAGGCTTGCCAAACAACTTATGGCCGATAATGAAAATCAAAAAGCAGAAGAAATATTGGATTTATCAATTGAAAAAATGCCAATAAATTATTTTGGATATTACAGCCTTCTAGAGCCTTACATATCAACCTACTATAACCTAAATAAATTCAATAAAGGTGACGATCTATACCAAAAACTTTCTGTTAAATATGATGAAAATTTAAAATATTATTCTCAGCTATCTAATTCAAAAAATTCTAAATTTTCGATATATAGTTTTGCGGAAAACATTATCACAGATACGGAAAGATATAGGTCTCTTTTGGAAACTCTTTTAAAATCTGAAAATAATAGTTTAAAGTCTCAAGGTATAAAACAATATATAAGTTCAACTGAATTTGTGTCTGAACTGTACGGAGATTATGAATATTACACTCTGCTAAGTCCGTTTCTAAAACAACTTTTTATTTCTGATGATAAAGAACTTGCTAGAGAATTGTATGTAAAGATCTCATCTCAATACAAGGAAAGAATAGCAATAATTATGTCTATGCAGGATGATAAAAAGACTGAATATTCACAGACTGTTCTAAATGACTATTTTGAATTAAGGTCATTAATTGAATTAATTCAAAAATATGATAGTGACAAGAGTTATGTAATTGGAGAAGTAAAAGAGCTAGAATTATTAGGCGAAGGCTTAAATAAAATCATTGATTAAATTTATCAATGTATTAGCGTCTTGTTCTCCGCTTTGTCTCCAAACCATCTCTCCAGATTTGTAAATCATCAATGTTGGCAGTCCTTTTACTCTAAGGGCTTCAGAAAGTTCATTATTTTGATCCACATTAATTTTAATTACTTTTCCTTTATCTCCAATTGCAGCAGCTACATCTCTCAACACAGGATGCATAGCCTTAGAAGAATCATCACCATCACCATAAAAGTCTAATAGTATTGGGACTTCCAAATTTATAAGCTCACCAAATTTTGACATAGGTCAGTTTTGAATTTATATAAAAATAAGGATTTTTTAAAAAACTATGATTTTTTAAGTTTAATCACTGAGATTTCAGGTGGGATACCTACTCTTCCAGGAAAACCTAAAACACCAAACCCTCTGTTAACATTTAGAAATTGTTTATTATTGTTATATATGCCAGCCCAATATTTATAGGCCCATTTAACAGGGCTCCATTTGATCCATCCAGGAATTTCTATACCAAACTGCATTCCATGAGTATGACCACTTAATGTTAAATGAAAATGAGTTTTATGATCTATTAATACTTTATCCCAGTGGGATGGATCATGACTCATCACTATTTTAAAGTCAGAATCTACAAGTCCTAAGCAGGCCTTATCTATATCACCTTTTTTCTTAAAACGACCTTTTCCCCAGTTTTCTACACCAACTAAAGAAATTGAACTATTATTTTTGGTGATTTTGGTATTCTCATTTAATAATAATTTGAACCCCATTTCTTTTTGAATATCTTGAAGAAGTTGAAAATTAAGTTTCTTATCATTTTTAGTGTTCCATTGTACATAGTCGCCGTAATCATGATTCCCTAAAACTGAATATTTACCATCTTTTGCCTTGAGTTTTGAAAACAAAGTTTTCCATTTAATTAATTCATTTGCCTTATTATTAACTATATCTCCAGTAAATAAAATAAGGTTAGAATTTTGCTCATTTATTAGATCTACAGCGTATTCAACGTTTTCTCTGTTATCTAAGCTTCCGCTATGAATATCTGAAATATGGGTTATTTTATAACCATCAAAATCATGAGGAAGATCATCAAATTTCAATTCATAATTAAATACTTTATAATTGTATCTACCCTGAAAAATTCCATGTATAACAAATGGAATAGGAATCGATGCAACTAAAACTGCTAGTTTACTCAAAAAATCTCGTCTTTTAACTAAGAAAGAATCTGACGAATTTGAAAAAAAAAATTTGAATATTGATTCAGCTATTCTTCCAATATCTTCAATAAAAAGAAATGAGATAACAATAAGTTTAAAACATAATAAAGTAAAAAGAAGTGCAAATGGGACAGATAAATAGTTGTAAAAAATATCGGAGTAATCTAAATTCTGAAAATAAATACTAAAAAGTCTGAAAAAAAAATTTATAAAAACAATTACATTTATAAAAGTGTATAATTTTATAATCCACTTGTTTTTTGACAATGTTTTAAAGGCTTGAAAAGCGTATATTTCAATTAATAAAAAAACAACAATAATAAATAACCAACTCAACATTATAATTTTTTAAATTAGAAGATCCAAATATATAATATATATATATGAACAATAGAAAAAAACTATTCTTGATTGATGCCTATGCATTAATTTTTAGAGGGTATTACGCTTTTATTAAAAACCCCAGAATAAATTCAAAGGGGATGGATACAAGTGCTATAATGGGCTTTATGAATTCATTATTAGATTTAATTAAAAGAGAAAAACCAGATAATATTGCAGTAGCATTTGATTTAGGAGGGTCTAGTGACAGAATTGAGTTGTTTGAAGAATACAAAGCAAATCGCCATGAAACACCTGATGCTATTAAAATTGCCGTTCCTTATATTCATAATATTTTAAAAGCAATGGGAATTCCGATTTTAATGAAAAAAGGTTTTGAAGCAGATGATATAATTGGAACTGTTGCAAAAGATGCAGAAAAAAATAATTTTAAAGTCTTTATGGTTACTCCGGATAAAGATTTTGCTCAGTTAGTTTCTGAAAACATTTTTATGTACAAGCCTTCTAGAATGGGAAATGGGATTGAAATTTGGGGTATTAAAGAAGTTCAGCAAAGGTTTGAAGTTACAGATCCAATACAAGTCATCGATTTCTTAGGAATGATGGGTGATTCTGTCGATAATATACCTGGTCTTCCAGGTGTTGGAGAAAAAACAGCTAAAAAGTTCATAAACCTTTACGGATCAATGGAAAGTTTATTAGAAAATACTGCTGAAATTAAAGGTAAATTAAGAGAAAAAATTGAACTAAATAAAGATAAAGGTATTCTATCGAAAAAGCTAGCAACTATAATGTTAGATGTTCCTATTGAATATGATTTTAATGATTTTAAATTAGAAGATCCAAACCATAAAAATGTTTATGAAATTTTTGAAGAACTGGAGTTTGCCAGAATGAAAGAAAATTTTAAAAGAATATTTATTGAAGATAAAAAGGAAGATGATGAGTTGCCTAATCAAGATACTCAGCAGGATATTCAATATGATTTATTTAGTGTTCCTGGACAATCAGACGCAAACTTAAATAAAGAAAAAAATACATTTTTAAATTCATCAAAATTTTATCAAATAAATGAGAGTAAATTATCTAAAAAATTAACCGTATCCCTTTTAAAAAAACAAAAAATAATATCACTTGAAGTTTTTAAATTTCAAGAAAAAGAAAATTGTCTAGGAATAAGTTTTAGCTGGGACAAAGACAAAAGCTATTTCATTAATTTAGAAAAAACAGATTCTGAAATATATAGTGAAATTAAAAGTTTGTTTGAAATAGAGAGTTTAATAATTATTGGATTTAATTTAAAATATCAATTTAAACTTTTGAATGACTTAGGGTTAAAGATTCAAGGGAAATATTTTGATAATAAAATAGCTCATTATTTAGTTAATCCCGATCTAAACCACGATTTTAAAACATCTTGTCAAACTTATTTAAATTATAGTCCTGATTTAAATAATGAATCTAAAGTTCAGATTTGCATGGAAAAATCTGATTTAAATTTTCAATTAAGCAATCTGTTAAAGAATGATTTAAAAAAAGGAAATTTATTAAAACTTTTTGAAGATATAGAGATGCCTTTGTTACAGGTTTTATCAGTTATGGAAATTAATGGAATAAAGCTCAACTCTTCTTTTTTAAAAGAACTTTCTGTTACATTTCATAAAGAACTAAGTCAACTTGAAAAAATTATTTTTGAAATTTCAAATGAAGAATTTAATCTTGCCTCGCCTAAACAACTTGGCGAAGTGCTTTTCAATAAAATGAAAATCGTAGAAAAACCTAAAAAAACTAAATCCGGTCAATTTTCCACAAGTGAGGAGATTTTATCAAAACTATCAGGAGATCATTTAATAGTAGAAAAAGTATTAGAATGGCGATCATTACAGAAATTATTAAACACCTATGTAGATGCTCTACCTAAACAAATTAATCCTCATAGCTTAAGAATACATGCTGAATTTAACCAAGCAGTTGCTTCAACAGGTAGACTTAGCAGTAATAATCCCAATTTACAAAACATTCCTATTAGAAATCCCAGGGGAAGAGAAATTAGAAAAGCATTTATATGTGACAATGATAACTATGTGATGTTGTCTGCCGATTACTCCCAAATTGAATTAAGAGTAATCGCTTGCTTGAGTGAAGATCCTAACATGATTTTAGCATTTAAAAATGATCAAGACATTCATAGCTCAACAGCTGCAAAAGTTTTTAATATTGATATAAATGAAGTAACATCTGAACAAAGGAGTAATGCAAAAACTGTAAATTTTGGTATCATATATGGTGTTTCAGCATTTGGACTTAGTAATCAAACTTCACTGTCTAGAAAAGAATCAAAAGAATTAATAGAATCCTATTACGAAGCATATCCAAAATTAAAAAATTACATATCGTCTCAAATAAATTTTGCCAGAGAGCATGGTTATGTTGAAACTATTTTAGGGCGTAGGCGATATTTAAAAGATATTAACTCAAGAAATCCTATTGTTAGGGGTGCTTCAGAACGAAATGCAGTTAATGCACCAGTACAAGGAAGCGCAGCAGATATTATTAAGCTTGCGATGATAAGTATTCAACAAAAAATAAGTAAAAATAATTTTAAATCTAAAATGCTTGTTCAAGTTCATGATGAATTAATATTTGAAATTCATAAAAGTGAATTAAAAGAAATGAAAGAAATGATCAAAAATGAAATGGAAAATGCATTCGATATAAAAATACCTCTAAAAGTTGATATGGGCACTGGTATAAATTGGTTTGAAGCACATTAATAATTTGTTTAATTACTGATTTGCAGATTTGATTTATTATTGTAGATTTGCAGGCCAATTAAAGGCATGAGTTATGCTTTTTTAAAAATTAAATATTTTGGATTCTTTAACATACAAAACAATCTCAGCAAACAAAGAAACAGTTGATAAGAACTGGGTTATTGTTGATGCAAGCGGACAAGGACTCGGTAGAATGTGTTCTAAAATAGCTAAACTTATCAGAGGTAAATATAAGCCTAGTTTTACTCCTCATGTTGATTGTGGAGATAACGTTATTGTAATTAACGCTGAAAAAATAACGCTTTCAGGTAACAAATGGGAAAGCAAAGAATATATTCGACATACTGGGTATCCTGGGGGACAAAGGTCCTTAACTGCTACTGAGCTTTTTGCAAAAGATCCTGCTAGATTAGTTGAAAAATCTGTGAAAGGGATGTTACCTAAAAATAAATTAGGTGCTGCTCTTTTTAGAAACTTGAAAGTTTATGTTGGTGAAAATCATAAACATGAAGGACAAAATCCAATATTGATTAATTTAAATGATTTAAAATAATATGGAAGTAATTCATAAAATAGGTAGGAGAAAAAAATCAGTTGCTAGAGTATACCTTTCAAAAGGTAAAGGGGCATATTTAATAAACGGAAAATCTTTAAAAGAATATTTCCCAACTGATATTTTACAGTATAAAGTAAATCAACCATTTGCAATAACAGAAACAACTTCATCTTACGATGTTAAGGTAAATGTTTACGGAGGCGGAATAAATGGGCAAGCTGAGTCTGTGAGACTAGCTATAGCAAGAGCATTGTGTGAGATAAATGAGGAAGATCGTCCAGCATTAAAAAAAGAAGGTTTACTTACTAGAGATCCAAGAATGGTGGAAAGAAAGAAATTTGGTCAAAAGAAAGCAAGAAAAAAATTCCAATTCTCGAAGCGTTAAACCGCATTGATTATTGCTATAAAGTTCATATATATATTGAAATTAACCTGTTGTCGTACTTCGCATCGCGAAAGTTAGTTTAGCATCTAAATAAATTTAAAATTTATTGCTAATCATACGGAACGTAAACTAAAAAAAAATGACAAAAATTGAAATTAAACCTCTACTAGAGGCCGGTGTTCATTTCGGACACCTTACAAGAAAATGGAATCCTAATATGGCCCCTTTCATTCACATGGAAAAAAACGGGATACATATTATAAACCTTTACAAAACTGCATCTAAAATTGAAGAAGCATCTTCTGCTTTATCTAAAATAGCTTCCTCTGGAAGAAAAATTTTATTTGTTGCCACAAAAAAACAAGCAAAAGATCTTGTGTCAAAAACTGCTGCCGACGTTAACATGCCTTACATTACTGAAAGATGGCCTGGTGGAATGCTTACTAACTTTGTAACTATTAGAAAAGCTGTTAAAAAAATGTCGGCTATTGACAGAACTAAACAGGACGGTACTTTTGAAGCTCTTTCTAAAAGAGAAAAATTACAAATTGATAGACTAAGAGCGAAATTAGAAAAAAACCTTGGTTCAATTACAGATATGACTAGATTACCTGGTGCATTATTTGTTGTGGACATAAGAAGGGAGCATATTGCTATTCGTGAAGCTCAAAAATTGAATATTCCAATCTTTGCTATGGTTGATACAAATTGTGATCCCAGAGAAGTTGATTACGCAATACCTTCAAATGATGATGCTTCTAAATCAATAGACATAGTTTTAAATCATGTTTCAATCGCTATAAAAGAAGGATTATCTGAAAGAATGAAAGAAAAAGAAATTGCTGAAGTTAAAAAAGAAAAAGAAG
>TARA_B110001452_G_scaffold226735_1_pt1 | contig 30824 bp, 23 predicted proteins | sample TARA_B110001452 | Tara Oceans TARA_B110001452 (sample SAMEA4396971) | marine metagenome | biome: Polar Biome; feature: [DCM] deep chlorophyll maximum layer (ENVO:01000326); material: water (ENVO:00002006), including particulate matter (ENVO:01000060) such as... | depth 25 m
AAAACATGGTCCGTCAAATCCTACAACAGTGCCTAACCTGCCAAGCCTTTGGCCTTAGTACAACTTGCCCTCAATGTGGCGAGCGAGCTCAGGCTGCTGCCCCATTGAAGTGGTCTCCTGAAGACCATAGGGCGTCTCTACGCCGCAAGATGAACGGTGTTGAAGAGGCTGAATGGAGCGAGAAACTTCCGACCCTTCCTTCGTTGAAGGTCATGATTGACACTGCTGCTGAAGAAGAAGAGTGATGCGGCAACGGAGCCGAGCCTCCAAACCCCATTCTCAGCCGCCTCCCATTACTCAAACATTATAGCGCGCATTGACTCGTTCGCGAGTTCATGACACTGAGAATTGAATGGAGAAACGGCTCATCTTCAATCGGCACTGACGAAGTGATGTTGCTTGCCTTCCCTGGAGTTGGCAACATCGGCAAGGTTGCGATTGAAAGTTTGTGGAAACTGAACCCGACCGAAGTGATTGCTCGACTCCATCCATCGGGCCTCCCTCCTCTTGCAAAATTGGATGAGAATGGTTTGCTTTCTCCACCTCACCTAACACTTTCAAGGGTGCAAACTCTGAGCGGTTCAAGTTTGCTAACGCTAACTGGCCCATCACAACCCAACGACTCAAGTGCACAAAGCCAGATGGCCGAAGAATTGATGTTGTTTTTCCAAGAGCAGGGCGTCAGTAATGTGATTGTTCTCGCTGGCATGGCAGACTCACCAGAACGTAAAGATACATTCATGATCGCAAGTTCTGCCAGCCATCGGATAGAAATGGAATCAATGGGAGTCGATGTACGTAGAGATGAACCAAAGGCAGGAGCTATTGGGGTTGCTGCATTGATTGCGTCGTTGGGGCCCCTGTTCGGATTAAACACGAGTTGCGCCATCACCACCACAGTAGGTGCAAGCGGAGACATCCTGGCATCTCAACGAATGATTGAACATCTTGACCGATGGTTCTCCCTTGGATTGAACCTTCCTCTTGAAGGAAACGAATGGCTTAAGCGTCGTTTAGAAGAGATTGCACCAAAGAAAAAAATGGATTTAGTATCAGAAATGTCGTCGTCCCATGATGCGTTCTATATGTGATTTGACCTCATCAAAAAAGTCAATCATTCCAATTAAGAGCGCCGAGAGAGGGATTTGAACCCCCGCGTCCAAGGGACAGTGGATTTCGAATCCACCGCAATACCGGGCTATGCGACCTCGGCTCTATCACAGGGCTTTAGCGCGACCGTCATAAGCATGATGATGCCTAGCCGCATCATGGAAGTACGGTTTCACGGAAGGGACTTCGAAATTTCAAGTTCGTTTGCACCAGGAACAACAGTTCGCGAAGCATTACTTGCTTCAGAAATCCTTCCCTCCATGGTCATTGTGAGTTATGAGGGTACAATTCTACCCCACTCCACTCGGTTAAATCAAGACATTGAATTGCTTGTCACAACCATCTCATCAGGAGGTTGAGCGTTCAACTCGCTCAATGATTTGAAGCCGGGATTGTTTCGAATAATCTCCACGGACCTCTGTAGCCCAAGCATCAAGACCAAGGTTAGCAATAACCACGATATCGCCTACTTCAACCATCCCAAATTGATTATTCCAATCGTCAAACCAACCTTCAACCTTCATGGCCCCGGTATGGTCCATCAACATCAAACCCCGACGACGCCAAGTCTTTCCATTACGACTCATTCCACTCTTTTCGTAGGTGTAGACGATTCTCCCGCCTACATTTCTTCGTGCGTTGTAAGCCATGAGGTCGTGAGAATCTTCATGTGGAGAATCATCCAGTACGACACGAGCAAACGGGTCGATTTTCAGAACGATTTCTCCCTTCCAATTTGTAGAGAATATAGCATCTTCTACGAGAACTTCATCTCCCTTTTTCAGACCCTCAGGCCAAGTATTACCACCATCACGATGTTCGTGGGAAATAATATTGACGTTTGCAAAATAATGTCCTTGCTGAACGACAATTTTAGGTGGCTTTCCACCAGTAGGGACACTCACACTGAAGAGTTCTCCTCGAATACTTGCACGGGGATTTAGCGATCCTATTTCGTCAATACGTGTCATTCCTGAAAATCCAGGTAATTGAAGAGACTCGGGAAGCGGTGCTTCATCTGAACCCCCTCCTGCAGGGCATACTTCTTTCCAATCACAACGATCACAGCGGACCATTTTAGGTGGGTCTTTTGGTTTACCACCCGGCGCAAAACCTCGCATTGATGCAGGCTCTGGCGGACATTCATCCCGCGTTGGTTGTTCCTGCTTCAGACTCACCCACATTTCTTGGAGTTCACCCTCCATCTCTCGCAATTCTTCGAGAGATGGGACATCAATATGCTTGATTGAGGGATGACCCAAATACCAAATTTGGAGAGAAGTAACGGTTTCAGAGCGACCATGAGTGATGTACCAAAGCATTGCGTACATGCGGAGTTGGCGAACATAATCTCCCGAACGGTCGTTCGCTCCAAGGCTGGCTTTCAAATCAACAATGGTTATTGCCCCATCCCAATTGTAGACAAGGTCGTATTCTCCCTGAAACCAATGTTCTGGGTGTATGGCATTCATGGAAAATTTAGCAGCATCTGGGTCAACAAACCAAGGCCGAGAGACCTCCCATGATTCCAACCAGCTTGGGTCACCTGAGGCAGCGAATGGATGTCCGGTAGAAAATGAGTCAAAGGCAAAACCGTCTGGTGCCGGCCATTGTGGTCGTTCTCCGTCACGCCAAGACTGGAGGCTGGGGCCTCCTTTTTCTGTAAAGCAACGTTCAACTTCATCGATATGGAAACGAAGCCCTGCTTTGGTCATCTCAAGACATCGGTTCGTGTCAACGCTCTTCCAATCACCTGCTTTTCTATCGTCTCCTTCCCAGTCGAGTCGGACCCGTTCAAGAGCGACGGGGAGATGTCGTTCACATCGGGCCATAGCCCATTCAAGCAATTCCTCTTTTGAGGCAGGGATATCACTTTCTTCCAGCGGCAGGAGCATCTGTGAAGGCCATCCGCTTGCCGTGTTACGGTCTGGAATGCCATCCTCATCAAGAGGAGAGGGGTCGTGAGCGTCTGAAGGGGCCGATGCATGAATTAGTGCTGGAGATTCCCTCAAGACTCTACAGACGGCTTCTTCAACAGCACGGCCTACAAAGAGAACTGGAATCTGTGGCATACGAAATCGCAAGACTTTCTCATAATACCATAAACGTGGACAGGCTTTGTAGGTGTTCACCTGACTTGCCGAGAGCCGAGAATAGGGTCCAACTGTGTCAGTAGTTGCGTCTGCGAGTTGGACGGGCATAGAGGTAAACCTGAGCCCACCCCTTTTCAATTCTCACGCAAGGCTCCCTGCCTCTTCATCGCAAAAACGTTGGTTCCATTCGAGTTTTCCGGGAATCAATTCGTAATTGAAGCAAACCCGAACGCCACCCGATTTCTACGCCAGTCATGGCCACTAATGAACCCGGTTTCAAATTCAAAATTCGCTGATTAATGCTGTTCCCAAAGGCGACAACTTCCGCCACATGAGTGCCGTCCCAAAGCATGAAGGCCACCATGCTCCAAGGTTTCCCATCAATTCTACGACCACTCCGTCTTCGAATGGACAAAACATATCCTTTGACATTAGCTCGTGTGCGCAACAAACCAAGGCGAGTCACCTCAATTGAATCGCCGTCTTCAACATCCTCAATTGGGATAATTTCAGTTCCCTTATCGACATAGAGCCTAGGTTGATCTCTCCAAACCCCAGGTAGAGCATTGTGTACGAGAACATTGTTTTGTTCAATTTGGTGAAGAGTTGGAAATGAACCAGGCTCACTTTCCTCGAGCGCAATGTGCTGAGTCCCCCCCACCAGAACTGCACCAAGAACTGGTTCAGAGAAATGATTCGGTAACGGCCCCCATGCGCCTGAGAGTGTTCCTTTGACTGAAACTCTTCCTTGAATGCTGGACAACGGAGCATAGGGTGAGGAGATAGATGGCGAGGAGAGTTCTGAAATCCATTGAAGGGATTCGTGAAGGTTCCATTCGGATGATTCACTTCGAGAAACCTGGCACCAAAAGCAACCAGCGGCCTCCCCTGAACATGCGGATTTGGGTGATGAAGGGAAGGCTACAACGCCTTCAGCAAGGCTTTGCATGGCCTGATGTTGTTCCTTGTAGAAGGCAGTTAGAGTTTCTATCTCTGATTCACCAGGAGGTGCATACTGAACCCTCTCAGGGCCAGAAAGATACCACCCCTCCATACCGTCAACCCGCTGCCCATCATGTGTTTGCGACCAGAGCCAAGAATAGAAACGCAACTGATGCTCAAGAGACGCTGCAAAGGAAGATTCTGAAGAGCCGGATTTGATGTCAATAATGCGTATTGTACCGTCCCAACGCAGCACGAGGTCCAATTCACCAGAAGCCCAACCATCAGGACTGTAGAGGCGTTGAGGCTGGTGCACACGGGGGTCTTTGACCCACGGCCGAGCACATTCCCATGCCTCGTTCCAGGTCACTGGCTCACCTTTGCTGGACCATGTTGGAGATTGTTCAATTTCCCATTGCCTCAAATCCATGTCGGGTACTTTTTCTGAACGGGGGAAAACTGGAATTGTCCCCCATGACGGCTCGGGTACTGAAAAGGGTTGAGAACCGCTTCTTCTTGTTTCAAGGTAAGGGCCTCCGTTTTCCTCGAAACATCGGCTCACTTCTTCTAAAAACAGCAGAAAACCACCACGAATCCTGTCTATGAATGTTTCAACGGCGACATCATCCCATGATGCCCCATCTTCCCTCCACAAACTTTCATCCCAATCGCTTCGCCCAACATCATGGGCTTTCTTTGCCTGAGTCACAATATGAGGTTCTACCCAATCAAGAAGTTCTTGTTCCGAATTGAGTTGAGGTGGATGCATCATAAACAATTCACTCAAAGCATCCTCAAGCACTATTCCCGCCACTTGTGATGGGCGAAGCGGCCCGTGCAACCCCACTTGATAAGCCAAAAACCATTGCTTTTCACAACGAAGGTAAGTGGTGAGAGAACTTGCAGAGAGCCGATTTCTTGAACGGCCGAGAGGACCACCAAGTGGAGGCTGACCTACCGGCATGACAACCCCTCGGGTAACTTGGTCATGAACTGTGCTTTCCCATCACGCATCGTAAGAATAGTAATCACCAACGTTACGTTGTTCACGATCCTTTCTGCTCTCACGCTTGTTGATTCGTGGTCGTCGAGAATCATGATCTCTGCGGAAGGTTACATTCACACTTGACAAAAAGCGATTCATTCCTTCTCTTAGGTTAAAGGGTCCAGTTGCCTTTCCTTGGACACCTCCTTCGCCTTCAAAGACCAAGAGAGAATCTGATACGATGTCAATGAAATAGACATCGTGATCGATGACAAAGGCTGACTTTTCATTCGCTTCCATGGTTCTACGGATAGCTTTAGCAGCCTCCATCCTAGCATTTGCGTCCAAATGTGCTGAGGGTTCATCCAAGAGATAGAGGTCTGCATCTCTTCCCAAGCAAATAGCGATGGAAACAGCTTGGCGTTCCCCACCAGATAGTTTCTTGACGCGCTTCGGCAGTAATTGGTCAACTCCTAAGGCGCGAATCACGTTCACATTGAACTCACCACTGCGCCATCGTGGGCCGAGTTCACTATCAAGCCAAAGTTGAACTGAGCCGTCAATATCTACGTCGATATGCTGAGGTTTGTATGAAATCTTTGCGTCAGCCGTAACCCAGCCTCCGTCGTATTCATGTTCTCCTGCGAGAAGTTTGATCATCGTGGTTTTACCCGTACCGTTTGGCCCAACAACACCGACAACTTCTGAGCGATGAACTGCGCCATCTCCCGATGTAAGTTTAAACTCACCAAGTGTTTTCTCAAGGCCACCCCAACTTACAACTGGAGTTCCGATTTCTGCACTTCGATCACGATGACGCAAGAACTTGATGGGTTTATCTCGAATTCGCACGTTTTCTCCGGGTAGGAAGCCATCAAGATAGGAATTGATGGCTTGACGAGTTGAGCGAGCAGGAGTAAAGATTCCAAATGCTCCCTTTTTCCCATACACAATGTGAACCAGGTCAGCAAGAACATCGAGAACCGCTAAATCGTGTTCAATAACGATGACTCGCTTTGTTTCAGCGAGTTTTTGAATGATCCGAACGATTCGCATTCTCTCGTGAATATCCAGATAGGATGAAGGCTCATCAAAGAAGTATACGTCAACATCTCTGAGTATGGTGGCACAGATCGCCATCCGTTGTAATTCACCACCAGATAATTGCTGGATGGTCCGGTCAAGGAGGTGGTCAATTCCCAAATCCTCGGTAGTTTCAACCATAATATTGCGTTCATCAACTTTCATCAACAATTCACGGACGGTTCCTTTGACTCGTTTTGGCAGACGATCTACGTTCTGGGGTTTGACTGCAACACGAATTTTATCTGCTTGAACAGCGATAAAGAAATCACGTAACTCGCCGCGGGGCAGAGATTCAATCACCGAGTCCCATTCCGGCTCAGTGTCCATCCAATCCCCTAAATTCGGAATGGTCCTTCCAGAAAGTGCATTGATTGCAGTGGACTTACCCATCCCGTTTGGCCCGAGAATTCCAACAACGCTTTCTTTGGAAGGTGTTGGTAGGCGAAACAAGCGAAATCCATTCATTGAGAATCGGTGAATCATATCGGATTCGAGTTCACTCGGTAGATTTTCGATGATCAACGCATCATGTGGGCACTTATTGATACAGATTCCACAGCCGATACAAAGGCTTTCAGAAATGTGAGGCTTTCCAGTTTTGTCGTCAAGAATGATACACTCTTGTCCGTTACGAACTGGAGGGCAAAAATCGTGGCACTCGTCGTTGCACTTCTTTGGTTGACAATTGTCTTCCTTCAAAACTGCGACTCGCACCTCATCCCTCCTATGCTTTGCTTTTTGGCTAACGTATTTTGAATGACCGTTGAAAAAGCAGCCATGCCGCTCGCTTTCAGCGATTGGTTACGGCTTCAAATGAGACCCTTTAGGTGCTCATGTCCACGGATAAGGCGGACGGTGCAAGGCGTAGGGAACTTCATGCTCGCCTTTCGAAGTGCATCACGAGCTGCGAGATAGTGTTCAGGGTGAACTTGAATCGAAATCACACGTTGTCCACGCTTGACACGAGCTGCAGTTCCTACATTCTTACCGAAAGCGCAACGCATTCCTTGAGAAACACGGTCTGCCCCTGCCCCGGTTGCCTGCTTGTTTTCACGCAGGATGTGGTGAGGGAAAGTGTGGATTCGGAGAGAGTATCCTTGAGTTCCTGCTTCCTTACGGATGGTGGAGTTGGACACAACACGGGCTGCTTCAAGAGCAGTGTGACGGATTTGAACGTCATTATCCGAACGTAGTTCGATGACGACTGGGAACTGCCCAGTTTCAGCAGCAACACGGTTTCCAACGTGATATTGATGAATACGGTTGTTAGGGACACCGCCGATGTACTTACGACGAGTATAAGCGGGACCTTTCAATCGGCGATACATTACTGCTGGTTTCCGTGCCATACATATGCCTCCAAGCATGCCTGCGACCGATGCTCCCCTTATGATATCTCCGCATTGGATGTTCTGACACGCAATGACGAGTTTCATCCCCACCTATTGGATAAAAGCCTTCATGGACTGATGGCCCTACCGGCAAGTATGGCGAGCAGGTTGAAGGCACTCTTAGAGGAAGAGTCCGAACACCAATGGCTCGCTTTCGGGGTCTTTTTTGTATTCATCCTTTTAGGCGCTTTAGCTATCGGGGGCACCGAACACTTTGTGGGGGACCAACTCACACCGATCAAAGCAGAGCATGCCGGTGGATTGGTAATGGATATTGAATATTCCAACACCAACGATTCATACACAGCCTTGGTATATGCTCCAAATGCGGGCTACCACATGTTCACTGAGCACCCAAGTGACAATTCCTTGACTGCAATCTACAACCCCGATGACATTGACGAAGGCCGAAATGTGTCATTCCTCAAGACGATGCAAGACGGACACCTAATGCTTTCAATTGAGAATAATGAACTCGTTGAATTAACTCCAAGAGTCCAAACCACATATGTATATTCTGATGAAAACGGTTCATTCGCAATTTATGATGCGGCGGAAGATGACAGTGACAACCTCCTTTTACTCACTAAAGAAAGTCAAGGAACATCATTCAGAGGCACAGTTGGACTCAACCCTACTGCGCCTATGTCGATGGCATCTGGAATTCAGTGGCAGCATATTGAAGCTCGCTCCCCTGGACATTGGATTGGAATTGGAACTCATACTACAACATCTGGTGCAGACGGTTCAAGCCCTGCCAGCCCCGAACCAACCCCCGCCATTGGATGGATTACTTGGGATGGAGGAAATCAAACACCCGTCATGGAACGAGTCAAAACCTTCCCAAATAGCCTCTTCCACTCCATTCAATCTGTTTCAGATGGAATCGTTATCGGTGGAACACACTTCAGCATCCACGTAAACGCACAAGGGGATTATTTGGAAGTTGATGCTCCATGCGCCATTGCTGTGGCTGACCAAGAAGGGTCGGTCTGGTTCATCGGTGAGGCTGGAAGTTCAGTCATAGCCCAGTGGACCGATGGTGAATTGAGAACGCATCTTTTGAGCAAATCTATTCCGATCTCGGCGAGCGTTGCAGGCACCCAAGGAGACTTCGTACACTTCCATGGTATGAACGCCGCGGGAGAGCCAGCCCAGTGGTCGATTGATATCCAAGCAAACGGTTCTATAGAGAACGGGAGAGGTTTCTTGAACCTTCTCTTTATTCTTGCAGGCACATTCCTGATGGCTATGATGGCTTTGTCAGCATTCAACAAAATGCGTGAATTTTGATTGGATCGACTTGCTTTCAATGAAGTTGCTAAAATGCACCGTTTTCTCAAACCAAGGCGAGAACCTTCATGTGCCCTCGTCAACTTCCTCCGCATCTAGCGTAAGGAATGGAGGTGGATGGCATGACAAAAAGAGGGATGATGGACCAATTCTTTGACATCAAAGAAGAGCACCCTGACACCATTCTATTCTTCCGCATGGGTGATTTTTACGAACTTTTCCATGAAGATGCAGTAGTTGCGGCAGAAGTATTGGGACTTGCATTAACATCTCGGGACAAGAATTCTGAAAACCCAATTCCTATGGCTGGGTTTCCTTGGCACGGACTAGAAGACCACCTTCGTACCATGCTGCGTGCGGGGCACAAGGTAACCGTTGCTGAACAAGAAGAAAACTTGCGAGAAGGAGCCAAACTCCTTGAACGTGTTGTAACGCGAGTCTTTACCCCAGGAAGTTTGTATGAAGAAGGGCTTCTTGAGAGCGAAGAACGTTCCCTACTTGCAGCAACTGTACTTGACAACAATACCGTTGGCCTTTGCATCCTTGATGCATCTACCGGGCAAGCATGGGCGAGTAGCCACGAAGGGGCTGATCGCTTCGTCCGTTTAATGGACGAACTGCAACGCTGGAATCCAACCGAATGGGTGCTCCCTCCAAAAGATGCTGAGCATCCCGAATTGGGTAGGATTTTCCTAAACTTACAAGGCGTCATGGTAAGCCAGCACAAGAGTTCAAAGCAACGAAGTAAAGAACGGTTGACTAAGATGCTCAATGTAGCGGACCTTGGCCATTTAGACATGGACCACGCCCCGATGGCCCTTGCTGCAACAGGGCTGGCCGCTGACTATCTCGCCACGGTTCACATCCAAGATGAGGTTCCAATTCGAGATGTGGAAATCGTAGAAGAAAAGGGCCATCTACTGCTTGACCAAACCACACTTAAGAATCTAGAACTCACATCAACCCTCGCCGGAGAATATGACGGAAGTTTACTCTCGACCCTAAATAGATGCAGAACTGCAATGGGAAGAAGACTGCTAAAAACTTGGATTCTCCATCCTCTTGCCTCATTAAGTGCCATTGATGCTCGTCATCAAGCCGTGGCCTCACTGTCCCGTTCAGCCCGAAGGCTTGACGGTTTGAGACAATCTCTGAATGGTATGCGTGATATGGAGCGACTTTCAACTCAATTATCATACAGCAGAAGCAATGCAAGAGATGTACTCGCTACCGCCCTGGCTCTTGAGCGAATGCCTGCGGTGATGCAATGGTGTCAAGATGCTGATGACCCACTGCTAAAACACCTCAGTGCAGATTTGGACCATTTGTCTGAAATGGCGACTCTAATTCGTGGCACACTCAGGGACGAATTACCACTTGGATTGAGAGACGGGTCTCTTTTGAGGGAGGGAGTTGATGAAGAAATTGACCGTTTGAGAGAGGTCACATCACAAGGAAAAGCATGGTTCACCCAACTTGAATCCGATTTACGAAATCAACTTGAAATTCCATCTCTAAAAGTTAGAATGAACCGACAAATTGGCTGGTTTATCGAGGTCACGAAATCTAATGAAGAAAAGGTGCCAGCTGAGTGGCGTCGTAAGCAGCAGATGACAAATGGCTCCCGATATACGACTGAAGAACTGATAGAACGAGATGATCTACTTCTGGGTGCTGATTCAAAACTTAAAGAACTTGAATATAGGAAATTCCTGGAACTCAGAACATATTGTATCCAGCACGCACCCGCACTGGCAGAAATCGCTCGGAAAGTTGCTTCAATCGACGTATTGCAATGCTTTGCATCAGTGAGTAGAGAGCGAGGATGGACCCGCCCCGAAATGGTTGAGCAAACCACATTGAAGCTTGAAGGTGCTCGACATCCCGTGCTTGAAACCCAATCTGGATTTGTTCCCAACGATTTCAAAATGGATTCAAAACGAAAGTTCTTGCTGATCACTGGACCAAATATGGGAGGGAAATCGACCTACCTTCGAACTGCAGCACTCACAACTATCCTCGCCCAATCAGGGTGTTTCGTCCCTGCAAAGAAAGCAAGAATCGGTCTGGTCGACAGAGTATTCACCCGTGTGGGAGCGAGTGACGACCTCAAAAGAGGCCGCTCAACCTTCATGATGGAAATGATTGAAGTGGCTCATATCCTCAAGCGCGCCACAGAAAAATCCTTGATTCTTCTCGATGAAATTGGCCGGGGCACCTCCACATTTGATGGACTTTCCATCGCTTGGTCAGTTACTGAAGACCTCTGTGAGCGTGTTGGTTCAAGGACACTTTTCGCCACTCATTATCATCAGCTCATCGGCCTTGAAGGCCAGGTGAACGGACTCAACAATGTCCATGTGCAGGTAGCAAGTACCGATGGGGGCCTCAAATTCCTCCATACTGTTGCAGACGGCCCTTGCGATGAATCATATGGAGTTCAGGTTGCAGCGCTCGCAGGCTTACCAAGAAATGTGGTAGAGCGGGCCACAGACCTGCTTGCTTTTTTGGAACAACAAGCCCAAGGAGCAAAAGCTGGGGAACAGGGGACTCCGCAATCAAGAGACCACGGACAAGCAAGTTTGATGGGTTATTTCGCTGCAGCGGCAATTTCAACCTCAGAGCCTGCTGAGCAAAAGCCACTTCCAGAATACATTGAAACCATTCTCAACATGTTGAACTCTACCAATATTGATGAATTGTCACCAAGGCAAGCGCTAGAAGCACTCTACAGCCTGAAATCTACGATGGAGGACGCATCATGAAACCAAGTCGCATTATACAACTGGACGATACGACCATCGGCCATATTGCTGCAGGCGAGGTTGTAGAACGGCCTGCCCAAGTGGTCAAGGAATTGATTGAAAACAGTCTTGATGCTCATTCTACAGAGATAACAATTACCGTTGAACGAGGTGGTTTTGACCGTCTTATTGTAGAGGATAACGGCTCTGGAATTCATCCTGAGGACCTTCCAAAGGCCCTTGACAGACATGCGACCTCAAAGTTGCAATCAAAGAAAGATTTAGCTGAAATAAATTCACTTGGATTCAGAGGTGAGGCACTTGCAAGTATTGGCATGGTCGCCAGATTGGAGATTTCCAGTAAACCTCCCACCATGGAAGGCGCTACAATCGTTATGGAAGACGGAATCAAATCAGGACTTGAACCGATTGGAATGGGGGCTGGAACGAGAATAAGTGTTGAGCATCTGTTCCAAAACACACCGGCAAGGCTGGCATTCCAACGAAGGGCTGAGACTGAAACCTCTCGAATTGTTGACGTTGTGGTCAGCCATGCACTTGCACACCCCGAGACTGCCTTTCACCTCAAGAGTGAAACCAGAAGCCTACTCAATGTACCATCCACAGAGGATATGATGGACCGCTTGTATGACATTCTTGGCAGCCAAGCTAACGAAATGTTACCGCTGAAACAACCAAATGAAGATCAAAACGCCCCTGGTCAAGAGCGATGGTCAGGATGGATCAGTACGCCAGACATTACCCGTGGAAAAGGCGATGATATCCATGTCCTTATCAACGGTAGACCTGTTGCTGCAGGTCCGTTTTTACAGGCAGTTCGCAGAGGATACAAAACTCGACTCATGCAGGGAAGACACCCCTTAGCGGTACTCAACCTCACCTGTCCCCCCGGAGAAGTGGACGTGAATGTTCACCCCACTAAACGGGAAGTCCGACTTCGCCATTCTTGGCGAGTTCTTGAGCGGCTTGAGCGCTGTATTGCTCATTCATTAGAATCAATCCCAACTCAACCCGACGCAACTGGAGGAATACCCGAATTACGAGGCCTCTCCGGTGGACCAAATGTTAAGTTGGTGGAAACTTACCTAGCCCCAAAGAAGGAGGTCCTCAAATCCGATGATGCTATACAGCAAGCAGCTGGACTCACTGATAACGCCCCTGTTCCAACGCCCACGTTACGAAGTGCTCCTCCTGCATGGGCCATTGCAGCAGGTCAACAATTGGCGTTGACTGGAGAGATGGCTGAAGATGCACCGGCAAAAGAGAAGGCTCGTCCTGTATCCCATTCCCCGCTCGGCCAAACGCTTCTACCAACCAGTGAAGGAAAACCGATTGCGCCAGCCCTATCATCAGCAGAACGCACATTGCATCGTCATGCAGGCATGGGAGTTCAACATTCACCCAGTACAGAGGCTCCCCTTGAAGGCGTATTGAACGACCTTCCCCCCATGGAACCTCTTGCTCAATTCGCTAATTCATACATCTTGGTTCAAGCCGAAGATGAACTCTTGTTGATCGACCAGCATGCCCTCCATGAGCGTATTAGGTTCGAGCGTTTACGGAACTCGGGGCAGTTGTGGGAACCGCAATCTCGTCTTGAGGCTTTGAATTTGAACCTTGATGCACGTCAATCCGCCGTGGTTGATGCGAATCAAGCGCGTCTGCATGAGTTGGGATTCCATCTTGAACGCTCTGATGATAAATGGCATCTAAAAGCATCACCTCAATTGATTGAAGGGGAACAAATTCGCTCCTTCTTCCTAGATGTATTACAGGACATCTCGGGCGACGAGGGGCCTTTAGCCACCATTGAAGCCAAAAAAGACCACATCGCATTCATGAACGCTTGCCGAGGCGCCGTAAAGGCCAACCAATCGCTCACTCTCCCCGAAATGAGGCGCTTGTTAGAAGACATGCGTAGAATTCCAAACCCGTGGGCTTGTGTCCACGGTAGACCAACTTCCCTTCGGATCCCCATTGATTCGTTAGACCATCATTTTGGCCGGCATGGCTAATTATTGAGGTTGGTAAAGAAAGGATTCAATGGATACGCCAGCATCCACAAAGCGGGCTACTGCTTGAGGGTCAGCAACGCCATGGAGTGTATCTCCTTGAATCGAAACCGGGCCATTACAACCCAATGCCAGGACAAGGGCCGTCATTTGCAACCTGTGGTCATCATGGGTTAGTACAAGAGATTGAGGAGTGGAAAGCGTTTGGTTTCCAGGGACATCGAGCCCATCGTCTTGCGTTGTACATTTCAATCCAAATTGTTGGAGAAGTTCAAGGGTTTTGTTAATCCTATTGCTCTCTTTGAAGGCTGCGTGTGCGGCTCCAACAATTTGGCCACCAGCTCCAAGAGCCATCATAGCCGCAACGGGAGTAATCAAATCGTTACTATCGCAAAGGTCGAGTCTGACGTTTTGACCTTCTATGTTTGATTGAATCGTGTTCCCATCAAGAGTAAATCCAAGCGTATCCGCCCGCTCAAGGAGGATTTCGTGCCCCAAGCCCTCCTCATGAGATGGCATTTCGTCAAATATTATTGGGATATTGAGTACCTTTGCAGCAAGGAAGCCAAATGATGCTAGTGACATATCCTTGGGAACGGTTATTTCTTTATGCCGGGGTTGAGGTATCCAGGGCTCAAAACGCTCGGGCAAATCATCTCCAAAAGGAGCTCCAAATTCCTTGCAAAGGCGAAGGGTGAGTTGCGCATGGCGTTTGGAAACTGGATCGCCTTGATACACCACTTCAATTGGAACAGGAGATGCGGGTGAGGCAAGCATCCAAGAGGTTGCAGGTTGGCTTGATGTACTGACGTCTATAGTCATGGATTCAGTTTGTGTCCACGGACCTTCCGCAAGTAAGGGCAGTCCTTCTTCGAGGTGACCAAAGGAGCAAGAGACGCCTAATTCAGCCATCGTATTGGTCATAGAATCATGTGGTCGGGCTCTCAAAGAAGAATCACCATCCAACATCACAGGTCGGTTGAAACGAGTCGAGAGTGCCATCAAGATTCGAAGAGCTGTCCCCGAGTTACCGGCGTGCAGAACGCTTACTGGGTGCTTGAAACCATTGGGGCCCACTCCGTGAATCCGCCATGCTGTGGCTAATTCATGTGGTAGAAAGTCCGCATTTTGAGTACTGGGTAGGATGTTTCCATTAACATCTAAATCCTCAAATTGAACTCCCATTTGAGACAAACATCTTCGCATTGAAATCGCATCATCTCCGGCATTTGTCATCCCGGTCAAGGTGACCGTTTGTTCTGCTTGGGCACTTAAGGCCATCAAGCGAATTGCATGGCTCTTTGATGGAGGCAAAGTCCAATCTAGGCTGTTCAGGGATTGAACCGGATGGACCCGCAGTGCCCCGACAAGGCTACGGGAATGCCCTTTCCCTTCCGGAGACCAGCGCTTTACCCATGCCCCGCCCATGAAATGTTGGCTCGCTTTCCCGCCATGAACCCTTGCAATACAGATTCAAGAACCTCGTACGTGGTGGGCAACTTATGTCGCTGAAGGATGCACGGGGCCGACCCCTTCGCGACCTTCGCATATCAGTGACAGACCGGTGCAATTTCAGGTGCACCTACTGCATGCCCCGTGAGCACTTTAACAGCGAACACTCATTCCTACCTCGTGAGGAATTACTCTCCTATGAGGAGATTACTGCTGTTGTTGCAAGTATTCTTCCTCTCGGACTCCAAAAGATCCGATTGACTGGGGGGGAGCCTCTCCTGCGCAAGAATCTCGTCGCCCTCATCACCCAACTACGTGACTTGAGCGAGACTATCGACATTGCACTGACTACAAACGGAGCATTGTTGAAACAAAACGCAAGAGCCCTTCACGAGGCTGGCTTAAACAGAGTCACTGTGAGTATTGACGCCATTGACCCTGATGTATTTCAGGCCATGGCGGACAGCACTCAATGGTCTCCAGAAGATGTTATTGAAGGAATTGTTGAAGCAAAACATGTCGGTTTGGGCGTGAAAGTGAATACAGTGGTCAAGAAGAATCTCAACGAGGACCAAATTCTTCCTCTTCTCAAGCAATTTCAAGAACTTGAAATCCCGTTGCGGTTTATTGAATTCATGGATGTGGGAAATACAAACGCCTGGAATTTGAAGGATGTGGTGAGCGGTCAAGAGATTCGGAGGACCATTGAATCAAAGCACGGTAAACTGACTCCGGTTCCACCTGCAAATAGAGGAGAGGTTGCAAAGCGATTTACCCTTCCCCACGGATACGAGATTGGATGCATTGAATCGGTTACTGCTCCATTTTGCGGAGATTGTACAAGAGCCCGATTATCTGCGAACGGTTCCATTTACACATGCTTGTTCGCATCAAAAGGAAACGATTTGAAGTCAATGCTGAGAATGAATGCGACATCGGATGAAATCTCAAACGCAATACAAAGCATTTGGGCCAAAAGGTCTGACCGTTATTCCGAAGAACGAAGTGAGCATACTGATTCGACAAAAAAGGTCGAGATGTCCTTCATTGGGGGCTAATTAGGCCATTGCAGGAAGTCGCACATCAATAATGACTGCTCCTGCTGCTTCTTCAATGAGCCGGAAGGACCAGGTTCCATCAGTGGAACCAATCGATTGAGAATCAATAACGAAATAATCACCCTGAGTTACAGAGTAACCAGCGTCTCGGTCGTGGAAGGAAACATCCGAACCTACAACACCGTAAACATCCGCATCATTGACCTGACCTCGAAGCGGAGAATCCTGAGTCAAGTTTGCCGGAAGAAGGTCAAACTGCAAACGAGCAGGATCTACAGATTGGTCTAAACTTGTGATGCGAATAACGTGGAAACCGTTATCCAAAGCTCTTACACTAACTGTGGCTTGTGGTGCGCTCTTTTCAACAGTGCTAAGAGCACCCTGCATCAAAACGAATACCATGCTGGAAAGCATGACGGTAATGGCGAGCAAAAGAACCGTTGCAATAACAGGGCTCACTGCCTCGTCGTCGCGCCGAATGCTTGCTCGCATAAACAGACGTGGAGTCCAAATCACTTGAACCAACCGATTGCAATAAGGCTGCAAGCAAGGTTTCTATTGACTTAGAATACCCAAAGTGATTTCTCGCATTCCATTGCCCTTCGTATCCCGCCAATTGGCCCGAGGCATCGCAGAATAACCTCGGTGGCAAAATCTCCTCGCATGAAGGCGTATCCCATATTCTTGCTACGGAGTGAATTTTTGAGTGCTTTCCCCATTGATGCCCGAACACGCTGCTCGTACACATCTAGAGGAGTTCCGTCCTCGAGATGACTTACGATGGTTTCCGCAGCAAAGCATCCTGAAATTATGGCTTGAGAAATACCGCCCCCATTGCTTGGCATAACCAAACCTGCGGCGTCGCCAATTGCAAGTGTGGTCCCCTCTACCATCCGTTGAACTGGACCCCCCATAGGAATCCATCCCCCACCTATGGAGAGAATTTCAAGACCCAAATCATCGCAAAATGTTTTGAGGTGGTCTTTGAGAGAACCTTTCAGTTTGCCCGCCCGTACACCAAGTCCTACATTTGCAAAGTTCGGGCCTTTGGGGATAATCCACGCATATCCTGATGGAGCTACTGAACCCAAGAAGACATCGAATGTTTCGGGAACATTACCCCTGACCTGGGCGTAAACAGTAGGAACTTGGTCATCTGGTCGAACGGCCTTATCTTGACCGTGTCGCAGTCTCCCGACATGTGCAAGACTCCCTGAGGCGTCGATGAGGAAATCGCAGGAAAAGCGCCCTTGGTCAGTCACCAAGACATCGCGATTCGCTTTTCTCTGGTGCTGGATGTTTTTCAGCGCAGTTGAAATACGCACCTCAGCCCCTGCCGCCACGGCTTTATCAGCGAGATACCCATCAAATTGCAAACGGTGTCCTGCGAAAGCATCCAGTTCGAAATTGAATGATTTTCCTGAGGGGAGAAATACTCGCATGTTGTCAAGCCGATGGAGACGAAGCCGTTCAGGGAAATCAAAATAATCCTTGAGCCATTGATGGTCGTCCAAGTTTTTGAAGGTCCCAATGACTTCTCCCCAATTAGGGATACATTCTCCACATTGTGCCGGATTACCAACAATGGAACGTCGTTCTAGAATCAGAACGTCAAGGCCTTTTTCTGCAAGTCGTTGAGCACAAGCAGCACCGGCTGGACCCGCTCCGATGATAATGACTTGACGGTGCTCGATTTCCTTAACCCTCATCGTAAAGCCTCACGCGTGCCGTTGCATAACAAGTTGTGTAATGAGAAGCATCATCTCCTTCGCTTCGCTTTGAGGAAAGCGGTCAAGTTCGGATTGAGCCCGCTCAAGATGAGTTCTAACCAAAATCTCTGCGTAATCTAAACTACTTGAGCGTTCAAGAAGTTGCATCAACTCATCAAAATTAGAATCCTCAAAAGATTCAATCATTTCTGCAAGTCGTTCACGATGTCGGCCATGTGAAAGCGTTAGAGCATGAATCAACGGAAGTGTCATTTTCCCCTCGTAAACATCGGCTCCACGGGGCTTGCCCATGCGCTCATCACCACGTAGATCAAGAAGGTCGTCTACCAGTTGGAAGGCGATTCCAAGTTGCATCCCAAAGCGCTCAAGAGCCTTCGAATCTTCATCAGAGAGACCCGCAACGAGACCTGCTGCTTGGCAGCCAGCAGCGAAGGGACCTGCTGTTTTTCCACGCACGATGCTTAGGTAATCTTCGGGTGTTGTTGCAAGATTCAACACGTGGTCAAGTTGATGGAACTCGGATACTGCGATGTTTGCACAGCAACGAGCCATGAGTGTGACAATGGATTCATTGTACCTACCTCCCAGGCCGAACCCCTGAACAAATAGCCAATCTCCTGCAATAACTGCTTTTGCCTGCCCTGCTCGAGCATGAATGGTTGGCTTCCCTCTTCGTTCGTTTGCCTCATCGTTGATATCGTCATGAACGAGTGTTGCAGTGTGTATGAGTTCAAAGGCGAGTGCTAGAGGCATCACTTCACCGTCATCGGCACCGCCTGCAAGACGATGAGCAAGGAGAATCAAGAGCGGGCGCAAGCGCTTTCCACCCGCAAGTAAGACTTGTCCTGCTACTCGAGCGACTTCTCCAGCACCGGAGTTGAGCTCCTTTTGAATGAGGGAAGAAAGTCCTGCCTCAACCTCTTGACGCATGTCTTCAAGCGAATCTGCGAGACCCGCTACATCTGTTCGCACATTTGTTCCACACCGGTGGGCTTCTTAACCAATCGTCACCGCCCATGACCTGCGAGGACCCGTCCTCACCGAGGTAATTGAATGGAAAACAGTGAGCGACTCGTTGTTCTCACAACCCCATCAAAGCATGATGGTGTGCGGCAACATGTTGAACGAGCCGTTGAAACTCACGGGAAGAAACAGGACCTCATAATGAAACAACTCCCTCACATGGAAGTCGCCATTAATTGCCTAAAAGATGGGACCGGCGACGTTCTAGGAATGAGCGCATTTGATTGGGAAAACTATGACACTGAAGGGCTTAACATCGTTGGACTTCTCTCCCGAAAAGAGCCCACTTGGGTCTTAGTATCTGACGACAAACCAGAGTACCTTCCAAGCCGTTCAATATTGGTCTGTGATTCGGAACTTCTCCACCGTCAAATGCTTAGACTTCGTTATGATTTGACGATATTCACATGCAAAGACATGGCGGAACACCTGGGAATGGCAGAAGAATATGCTCAACTCGACGAAGACGATAAGTGGCCTTGGTTTGAGCAACTCAGAATTGAAGATAAGATTCAGGGATTCATCGTCCCACGTAGCATACATTCTGGCTATCGTTTCAAGTCTCGACGACATACACTTGGCCTACAGAGGAATGATAGCGACCAAAATAGAGAACGATTTATTCCTCCCCCACTTCATGGATTTACCCTCCTTGTTGCAAGAAAGGGGTTCGTTGGAGCCAACATATCATCCATGCTTGATCCAAGTGCATTTCTCGCATATCGCCTTGAAAATGCGATCATGGAGAGTCTAGACCCAGTGCTTCATGACCGGGTTGGCGTGCATGTTGAACAACGAAAAATTTCCACAATATTGAGAGAGGCAACACGAACAGGTGACGAGGCCACACAAGAATCAATGTTGAACCCTTACGGGAAAGCAGTGAAAGGTGGGCCTCGTGTTGAATTAATGATTGAAACCCTCAATCCCTCTGGAAGCATAACCGCTGCTTGTGAGCGAGTGGTTCTTCCAGAAAACAGTCACATCGGTATGGTCAACCTCTTGCGTGAATTTTTGAATCTGGTAACCATGATGAGTACTGACCATGAAGAACTCAAACGCTACGTACCAGGAATGCCTCCTGAATTTTCTGAGCCAAGCCTTAGGATGATGGATTACGACGAATCTTGAGGGTTACGGCCGTATTGATTTGCCCCCATAATGACCTTGCACGCCTGCGCTTTACAGAGAAGACATATATGCTTTCAATGCGGCAAAAGCCGATGTAGGTGAGAGCGGAATGGACAAGTCAGAACTTCTAGGCGGACTTTATCAAGCCCGTTTGGACGATTTGAAGGCGCTTGCACACGAGCATAATTTATCAAAAGCAGGTTCAGTTGAGGCTTTGCGTTCAAGATTGATTCAAAACGTTGTTCTAGGACATTGGGACCTTTCCCAGGATGGAATCAAAGAAATCCCTAACTCCGAACTCGGAGAACTCTTAGGCGTATTTGGCATCAAGAAATCTGGCTCAATCAAAGCACGACGGCAACGCATGTACCTCCACCTTTATCACGACCCCAAGCAACTCACAACCGATAACTTGGACATGATGAGCAGAGATGAATTGCACGCACTCTGCAAGGAACTCAATCTGAAACTATCAGGCAACAAGCAGTCATTGCTCGTCCGCGTTGCTGGAGTATTGGCCTCCCAAGAGAATGCCTGGGGTAAAGTCAAGAAAAGTCTACGAAGACCGAGAGACAAAATCAACATACCTGAAATACCATTTGAAGAGCATGGTTTGGAACAGCCTGAACCCGTTGATGTTTCCGAAACAGTGGAACAATTTGTCGAAGACCATGAAGCAGGTTGGTCATTTGAGCAAGAAACCGCATTGCGAGAGGATATTTCATCCATGGGCCATACAAGTTCTCAATCAACGGTTTCTGCAACCATAGATGAGGCACTAAGAACTACAAGAATTCCTGACGAACCGGCCACACCACCAATGATTCAAGAAACAAACCTGGAAGAAACCCACAGCCTGGAAGTAGAAACTGCGCTGATTGAACTGCGAGGACGTATGGCGGAAATCCATGCACTCGCTCGTGATTTCCTCATGGTCAGTTCTACCACCAACCAAGCGGACTTGAGCGCATTCATTGACGCCCTTTCGGACCATGGTTTCGCCACAGATTTGACTCCTGTGAATCAATCTATAGCAAACACCGTCATGGAACTAGACTATCAAATGCAACAGGAATCCAATGCAATCCATGCCCTGCCTCAATCGTGGAGTGAACGAGAAGCTCTGCGACGATTTGAACAATCTCGTAGCACTCTACGTGACCACCTCGAGAACTTGCTCGCCATGCATCAAGGAGATGCAATCAAGGCACGGATGGCCTTTGAGTCTGAGGCTCGAACCATGGGCCTTGACCTTCGCATTCCAAGTGTTTCTGGACGGCTACATGCATTGTTTGACCTCCATATTGAGATCGCCGAAACACAAGCCCTACATGACCCCGTAGTGCTACGCCGTCAGCGAATGATGCGAATTCTCCACCACGGTGCTGTTCACCTCATGGACAGTGAGCGCTCAACACTCGCACGGCTTGAGAAGAACATCATATCGTTTGAAGAACTCGTCCAAACAATACTTGAATCCAGCGAACACGGGTTCGAGGAACCACAGCAAGCTCTTGTCATTCGCTTTTTGGAATCAAAAGGATACGAAGTAAACACGGTAGACCTTCGCCCAAGAATCCTTGCATGCGCCGGCATCATCGGTGCAGAACTCGGATATCTTTCACCATCAGACATCCCTCGTATCGCCCCAGGAGTATTGGTTACTGAAACTGAAGTCGACGCCATCGTAACAGAACTCAAGGCACTCGCCCAGAGTTTCAAGACAACAGACGACCATCTTGTGGATGTTGAAGACGAAGTTGCAGAATCTGTCATTGATGCTTCTGAAAGCATTACGCGTGTCCGTGGTAAAATCGACCGAGTCGACGAACTTCTTGAACGCCTTCGTGGATAAAATCAGTGCTGCGAGGCATAGAAGTTCTGAACAACCGATGTTACGGTTTGGATATCAGAAATACCGCGCTCCACCAAATCTTCAATGATTGCTTGACGTTGTCGCACATGTCGTTCAAAGACATCAGGCGTCACACCTGCTGCGTTACATATGGTCTCTCTCAATTTTGAAGGGATCCCCGTTTCTTCAATTTGGTCTGTTGCTGCGTTGTACTTCCAGATAGCATTCAAACGTGGCTTGTCCCCTTCCATTCCTGCTACTTCAGCAACTTCTGTGATCTTTCTTGCCGTTCGGCCATTGACGTGAAGACGTGCTTGAATGATGATGAGGTCAAGACCGCTAAGCATAATCGGTGGCACGCTCATTGGAGGATTAATCATACGAGTTACGGTTTCTTGAGCCGTATTTGCGTGCAAAGAACCGAATGAACCATCGTGACCAGTATTCATTGCAGTCAGCAAAGTTGCACATTCAGGACCTCGTACTTCCCCGACAATGATTCGGTCAGGACGCATACGAAGGCTGGATTTGAGGCAGTCGTTCATATCTACTTCTTGAGTCCCGTCAGGACGCTCCCTACGAGTCTCCATTCGCAACCAGTGATCGTGGTATACTTGCAATTCAGCAGTATCTTCTACCGTCAGAAGTCGACGTGACCAGGGGATATACATTCCAAGACAGTTGAGTGTGGTGGTCTTACCTGAACCGGTACCGCCAGCGATAACGAAGTTAGCAGGCCGACTGTCTAACCCTTCAATCCATACCCACATCATTGCAGCAAGACGGGAATTGACTGTCCCGAAATTGACTAAATCAATCATTGTCAACGGATCTTCCTTGAACTTACGGATGGTCAGTGTTGGACCGTCAGGAGAAACTGGAGGTATCGTTCCGTTTACACGGGAACCATCAGGGAGACGACCATCAAAGATAGGAACAAGACCTGGGCCGTCCCCAAGAGGAACATTCGTGTAGGATGCTATATTCTTTGAAATTTGAATACCAGAATCATCGTCAATCCAGATATTTGTTCGACACATTCCATGTTCACGATGAGCGACCTTAACGCACTGAGTCCCTCCGTTGTACATCACTTCTTCAAGCGAGTCGTCTTCAAACAAAGCTGCTAAATCCCCATATGGGTTTGCTTCGATGTCTCCCTCGACGTGGTAAATAGGGGAAGGGTGATTGGCTTCTGTGTAAATGGTGACTCTTCCGTATTGTTCCAAAATTTGTTCTGACATTATTCAACCTCCAACTGCTTTTACTGCCCCTAGGTAGAGGCCCATGGAAATGGTCATCCAAAGAGGGAGCCACCAAAGTGTATCTTTGAGACGACCCATCATACGTCCTGAAACACCCAGGCCAATTGCGGATGCTGCAGCGAAAAAGTAACTGAAGGTTTGGTTAAAACCAGAGATTTGAAACCCTTTGCTCGCAGGTGCAAACAATCCCACAATAAAAGCAATAAGTACAGGTAAGCCGACGCTTACAAAGAGGATGATGAGGATTCCTCTTCCTTGAAGTTCATTTTCTCTGTTGTTCATCAAATCGTTCAATCGTTCATAATCACGGCTCAGGTCATTGAGAATATCTCTCAGAGAAGAATCCTGTTGAATAGCTGTTTCAATCAGAACCATGACTCGCTGAACTTGGCTGGAACGAGTTTTTGCTGCAAAGGAAGAAAGACTTGCTTCAAAGGATGATGCGTGACTTTCTTTCAGAGTTTCTGAAAGCAAGGCCGCTAGGGGGCTGTCATTACTGTTTGATTGCTCCATCATGGCTTCTTGTAGGCCACGGCCAGCCCCAACGGAATCAGAAAGTGCTTCGAGGAAGCCGGGCAATTCATTTTCAATTGCTCTGCGCCTTCGACGTTCGATCATGGGAGGAATTCCGCCGCCAATGCAGGCGATAGAGAACACACCAAGGTACAAGAGAAGGGGGGCATCGTTAAATGATTCTAGAAATCCAAACAACATTCGATCCACCTCACAATCCTGGGTCCTTAGTATGGGCTTTTAATCCAATAAGTGACATTCCTACAAGAGTCATAAACAATCCAATGTTTACTACGACATTGATGGTGGACGCAGGTGGCAAGGACATAAATGCCCCTAAATCACCAGACATCAATTGAGGTACAAGTCCTACGATGGCGAGAATAATCGGTCCAATCATTCCGATGGAAAGGAGAGTTTCTGGAACGCCCCCGAGTTCTTCGATGTATTTTTCAACTTCTTCGGTGCGTTCCTCTTCCATCCGAGCACCCTGCTTTTTCAGAGTTTCAACCAAATCAGTATTTTGAGTAACGTTAGTGTACAATGTGTTCAAAAGACGCTTGTATCCTTTTGATTCAGCTTTCTTCATCAAGGATTTGAGTTCCTTGTCAATACCGCCTCCGCTTCCCTTTAGCAAACGCTTCATCATCTCCGAAAAATCTTCAGAGATGATGCCGTATCCACCTTTTCCAATTGTGTGAAGTGCAGCCTCAAGACCAACTCCTGACGACATCAACACGTCCAAGGTACGAATGACATAGAGAAGTTCACGTTTCTCCTCTAGATTACGCATATGAAATCCCTCAAATTACATCTTCCAACAATTCAAACATAAAATGTTCATTCGAACTGTCGTATTCCATTGCTGCGAAAATGACCTTGACATCACGCTCTTCAAACGGGTCGTGAATGTAAGGCTGGCCTGTTCGAAACATGGTGATAACAGATTTGTATTCATCAAGTGAAAGTTCGCCGCGAACAGTGTAAACGGTGGATTCAGAACCTTCGTCGTGGAGGTCATCACCCTCTTGACCACGGATTACCGTCCGAGTCAATCTGCGGGTCATGCGGACTTTGATGTCAGCATTTGGTATACGCAACCAATCCGAGCTTGCTGTACCTGTTGCCGGACGGATAAAGAAATCAATTCCTGGCATGTAGTGGCCCCTAAATTTACCACATCACAAGAAGGACTTGAATGTGTTGGATTATTCTTCTTTGGCCTTGAGTGCTCTAAACCATCCGAAACGAGGCTCGTCAACATCGCCACTATCCGCCAATTCATCGAGCATGGCTTCTGCTTGTTCACGAACGTACCCCCGTGCTGCTGCATTCTTCAGAATCGTATTGAAATCGACTCCATCGCCTTGATCAAAGTGCTGAACTACATGAAGGATAAAACTTCGAAGTTCACCGTCACCGGTTTCTGCGGCGGGCTCGTCACCGTCAGGGAGACGGACCATTGGCGGTGGAGTTGTAGCCGCAGCCATTCGTCCTTCGGCAATATCTAATGCTTGCATTAGATTGAGATTGAAGGGTTCAAGGTCAACTTCATCGTAATGATTTCTAGCAGCCAAAAGTCCCGTCTTCATCCCACTTGGAAGGTCACTTCGTTCGTAGGCATCCATGGTGGCCTCAAGTTCCAAAGAGGCGGTATATGCCTTCATGCGGGCCATTGTAACCTCACATGCATCTAAAAGCCAGTTCGCATAAACATCCCGAGTTACTTCACATGCCTCTTCTGGTCGTAGCGAGGTGTAGACAGCACCTTCATCGGTCTGGTACCATCGCGTTTTTGCCGTCATCATGAGAAGGATTGGTTCTCCCTCTTCGGTGCGGCCAGCCCACTGGCTGGACATTTCTCGCATGGTTTCAGAATTATAATCTCCAACGGAGAAGTAATGCAAGCCTGTTGGATCCCTAAGCTGACCTTGATAGAGTGTTGCGCCATTGCTGGTTTCTCGGATTTCGAGTCGCTCCAAAAGTCCGCAAACCACGACTCTGTTTGCTTTTGAACCTAATTTTGTAATTACGAAAGAGGGGTCAAATTCTCCCGAACCTTTCTCATTCAATGTAGCTGTTCCGAATTCCGAAGCGAGCATGAGGAATGCTGGCTGACGTACGATACGTTGTCGTTGCATCAAGCCCACCCCCACAGGGCTCGCAACTCAGTTGCTCTAAGTTGTGAATCAGAAGCAGGTGCTTCCAAGTGATCACAAAGCAACATTGCACCTTGTTCATCGACAATACTTCGTCCGGAGACAACTACTGTTCTTCCGAGGAGAAGTTCTCTGACTTGTTGAACAAAGCCTGCATCTCCGTGTTCTTTGACGGACCCTTGGAGCGCTTCATAGGTCATTCCCAGAGCAGAAAGAGTAGCTTCCTTGTTGACGAGGACTGCTGCCGTGGAACCATCATGGTCCACAACAAGTCGTAGACGTACATCCTCGTTTCCTTCGTTAGGACCGTGGTCTGCACATGCACCATCTCTGAGCACACGGCGACATTCTGTGCAGCGACGAATCAATCCTGAGTCGTCCCGAACACTGACAATAAGTCCTGTGGTTTCAATGCCAACTCGGCTTGGGCCACTGACCATCTCTGTGAGCGATACTTCAACCGAGTGATTGCTAAGGTCAATGCCTTCATCCCACGGAGGACTGGCCAAGATTTCCACCTGGTCTGCGTTGTCCACTGTCACATCTGGTATACCTTGCCATGCTCTAATTCGAACGCCTTTGATTCGAACCGTTACCGGTAAATCTCCTTCTGCGATAGGCAGTTCCTGCCAAGCGCTCATTCGACAGCGTCCGGAAGGGTCTGCTATTTGTCCTGACCAAAGGAACTTCTCTTCGCCATCACGAGTGAAGCTTCGTTTATTCCATTCGGTAATTTGGACGATTGCATCTACATCCCTTGAGCCATCACGGAACTGTGAGATGGAAAGAGAGGTGCTGTTTGACAGCGTATCCAAATCCGAGAAGTTAGCATCGTGATATACTTCGATACGAGTTGTTCGTCCGAAATTCAATTCTGGCGTATCTCGGAAACTCCGAACTTGTGCGCCATCAATCTTGAGCAATGATCCAACTTCGTGGTCGAAAGGCTCCCATGAGAGAAAACCAATCGTACCTGTTCCGTCGGCAATTCGGCCACGGACGACCTCAATTGAACCGGACCCGTCCTTTCGGTGAATTTGATCTGGACGGGATGTGAGAACTCTTCCAACAACGCAGATATAGCCGTCTGAAGGGACACTGCTAATCTCAATGGGGTCATTGGTTGAAACGGTTGTAGCAACCCCTTCTTTGAGGACGACAATACCTGTAGACTGATTGATATTGAGAGACATTTTACCATTGTATTCGTTAACGCTCGCACCTTCAATACGAACGATGCTCCCTGCTGCGAGGTTGGCATGAGGTCCCCAATCTTTGTAATCCCAGCGAGTTTTTGTTCCTCCTTCTTCCCAAGGGTTATCTTCAAGGAATCCAAATGCAATTTGCTTCTCTTCTCCACGAATAAGTTGGTCTCGAATGTTGTGCGTCATGACGGCGACTTCGATTTCGATATCCCGATCATCACCACTCAATTCTGCGAGAGTAGCGACTTTTTTGGTTTCCCGTTCTTGGCGAGTGGCCTTACTTGTAGCTGCAGGACCTGTTCCGCTCTTGAATCTACGAAGCACTGAACGCATTGCGTCTTGGGGTGGAATGTAAAATTCATCCTCGTATTTTGCGAAAGCAGAGGCAACCTCTGCTGGTTCGGCATCTGGACATTCTTTTATGACCGCTTGCACATAGTCTGCATACTTTTCTTCAGACATCAAACGACCCTCCGTAAGACATTGTTGTTCGACACCTGTACGGAGAACAGGCTGCGGGCTTTCGTGCGGTTTGGTTCAGATATAACACTCCCTTTACCTCCATGGACTGGTACACCAACGACGACAGGCCATAAAGAATGGCTTTTGATTTTGTCTGATATTGACTTATGCAGGGTTAATGCGTAGGCCTTCCATTAACAACACATCGGGCAAATGCATGCTGCCTGATGAATAAGAGCCTTGTCTGCGAACGTCATCTCCGAGGATAACGTTCCCTGCTAGAGCCTTTGCAAGATTTCCCGAGAGGCCAGCTTGCTTAAGCGGACCCATAATTTCCCCGCCAACAACACGTAAAATACTGCTCGTAGTGACTGAAAAATCGCCGCTTGTTGGATTAGCAGTATGAGCGCCCATGACACCGTTTACAACATATCCATCGCCCATTTGATCAAGCATCTGATCAAATGTTTGACTCCCTTTTGAGGATGTCATCATGAGTTCAGAGGCTCCGGTGGATGGAGGTGATTGATGACCTCTACTTACGGCTGAACCGGTAGATTGTGCTACATCAATACGTCCTTCTGCGACTTGCTGGGCTGCATCCCGAGTTGACCAAAGCATGTTCACTAATCGCCCGGATTCAACCAAACTTTGCTTCCGCTTTGGAACTCCTTCACCGTCACGTGAACCCGAAGAAAAACCACCTTCAAGAAGGCCATTGTCGACGATTGAGAGGTCTTCGGCCATGACATTCTGATTCATTTTCCCTGTCCAGAAGGATTCCTTTCGAACCAACTTTTCACCCATCATAGCCGGTGGAACAACCATGGAGAACAGAGGAGAGAACCCTTCACTCGTCATCAAAACCGGAGCATCGGAGGCCCCAGGGTCAACTTCAATAGGATTCTGAGTCCGTAGAGCCCAATCCACAGCAAGTTCAATACAATCAGGAACATCAACCATCTTTGCCCTCGAGGAATCACCTTGGTAAGAGCTGGTCATCTTTCCATCGTTGTCAATGGTGACTTGAACTCCAAGGCCGTGGGATGTCGTCAATCCACTATCTAGGATTCCTTCACTGTTGAGAAGACAAGATGCTGTCGCAGAAACTCCTACGCCTCCTCCAGTCACTATAGCACGCTCATCAGCACTTTTCACCGCGTTTAGTAATGCATCAGCCTGCTCAAGCAAGTCTTCAGGGCCAAGATTGAGGATGTTTGTATCGCACATCCCTCCCACCTTTGTGGCGGCTTGTTCACTTGGAAGAACAAAATTTGCAATCGAAGGTGATTTGCGAGCGATACTCAACGCTTGTTGAACTGCTCGTTCAGCACCAGAAACATCGACTAGATGAGCGAATCCAAATCGACCATCTTCAACTACTCGAATTCCAAATCCACCCTCACCGCCGCCACCAGCCATGGTGATTTTCCCGGCTTCGATGTCAAGTTCATGGCCGTAGGATTGGAATCCTACGAGGTCCCATTGTTGAACGCCTATGGAAGAGCAAGCATCAACGATTTGTTGAGCGTTAGCAAGCAATCTGTCTTCTGCACCATCTGGTAGCATGATCATCCCACCAGTGCCTCGCGAATTCGCATGACTGGGCCGCCATCACCAACTGGAACCGTCTGGCCTTTTCCGCAGAACCCGGGAGTCGCCAACGATGCATCACGAGTGAGTCCGTCAACATTCTTGAGAATTTCAAGAGTCATGCCGCTAACACTTACATCCTTCAGAGGGCGAGTTAGTTCGCCGTTTTCAATAAGCCACGCCTCTTGTGCAGCAAACTGGAACGAACCACGTCCTGTGTCAACCTGTCCGCCACGAGTGCCACAAGCATAGATACCGTACTCAACATCCTCCATCAGTTCGTCTAAATCTGCATGTGAACCACCTAGAATCATGGTGTTCGACATCCTGACAAGTGGGTGATGTAAGCCGTCTTGAGCCCGAGCACCGCCGTTTGGCTCCAAACCAAAGTGGTGAGCTGTCTCACGATGATTGAGATATTCTGTAAGTACTCCGTCCTTGATGAGGACTTTCTCCCTTGTGTTGACTCCCTCGTCATCAATTGGATAGGCTCCATATCCGCCCATGAGCGTTGGATCATCAACTACGGTCACAATATCGTTTCCAATTTTTTCGCCCAGTTTTCCTGCGAGACAGGAATCACCAGCAGCGACCAAATCCGCCTCGCACGGATGACCAAGGGCTTCATGGATGTAAACGCCAGTCAAGTCGTTATCAGCGATGAGTGGCATTTTTCCCGAAGGCGCCCGCTCTGCTTTTAGGAGGCGTAGTGCTGCATTTTGAGCCTGTTCGCCCAATGCGGTCAAGTCGACGCCCTGGATGAGTTCCAGTCCGCCCTGACCTCCAGTTCGAGTTCGGTATGAGACAACTTCTGAGTCATCTCTGGCCGTAACCATACCGTGAACAAGCGAGCGTTGAAAGGACCAGGCTCTATCCATACCTTCTGAGGTCATGAGTTCGGTGTGTATGTGCTCGTCACTCCAACCAGTGGTAACTGAAACTACATGCTTATGTTGACTTGCACCCTTGTAAAAATCATTCATCAAATCCATCTTTGTATCTAACTCAGTGTGGCGCACATCAAGTTCTGAGATCCAATGGTGCTCGTCCACAAATACGGGTATGTCGGCAAGACCAATCGGCTTTTCTCCCTCGGCCCTGCGGGATGCGACTGCCTTAGCGAGGCGGGTGGTAGATTCAATTTGTTCGGGAAGTGAAGCAATATCAGTAGTTGAATGAACCCCCCACGCTCCGTCGGCAAGAATTCTGAGCGTAAGGCCCAATTCTTGACCTGGAATTGCACGTTCAAGCACGCCGTCTCGCATTGCTACAGAAGATTGTGTAAAGGAAACCAACCGCACTTCAGCATATGAGGCACCATGTGTTGTGGCTGAATCAAGCGCATTGCGCACTTTTTCTTGGTCAAGATAGCGTCCCGTAGAAGGGACATGGGCTTCGCCTTGGTTTGCAGCCATTACCATGCTACGCCATGAAAACAAGTAGCCTTTGAACCCTCCCCTTATCGGTGAGAAGCGCTTTGGTCATCGGCCATGGAAATATGTGCGATAAGTCGCTCTTCGAGGTTATCAAATTCCACTGAGTGCGCATCCGCCCCCAACAGTTCAGCCCCCTCTATAGAAAGACTCATTGGGGAATCTTTAGTCTCCGCACCCAAGAGATGGAGCAGGGTGCTAATTTCTTCAGGAACCGTTACAACTTCCGGGATAAAGGGATGAATATGCCCCAATGAATTCCGGGATG
>TARA_B110001452_G_scaffold101178_1_pt1 | contig 30709 bp, 25 predicted proteins | sample TARA_B110001452 | Tara Oceans TARA_B110001452 (sample SAMEA4396971) | marine metagenome | biome: Polar Biome; feature: [DCM] deep chlorophyll maximum layer (ENVO:01000326); material: water (ENVO:00002006), including particulate matter (ENVO:01000060) such as... | depth 25 m
TTCATCTTCCTTATCGAATGTAATCTTCTTTTTCATCTAAATCCCCCTCAATGGATGACCACTTGCCCGCGATCAACAAGGTCAGTACAATACAGATCAAGGTTCGAAAGAACCAATGGCGGCGTTTGGTCGGGGACATTGAGGATAATCGAAAGGACTTCCCTCTGCCTGAACGTATTAATGAAGGTGTGAAGATATTCAGCAAGCATCCTATCCTCGTTGTAGATTGCAAGCGCATTTACGCTGTCAATGAACACGAAATTTCTTGCAGAAGAGGTCGTTCGCAGAATATACAATGTCCGTAGAAGGACTGATTCCAGCATGATTGGACTATCTACAAAGTGGATGTTTGAATATTCCACATCGGTTCCTCCCAAAATACCCGAAGAAACAAGGTCGATGAATTGAATGTTTGAAACATCAATGCCAATTGATTCGAATGCTTGAATGATTTCAACTGCACCACGGCTTGCCGTAATGTAAACGCCACCCATCTCAAACATCTGCATCAATGGAACCATAGTACTTGCAGTGACCATAAATGCATTTGAGTTTCCACAACGAACTTGGACTGAACTGTTCAGCGAGATAGTCGATAGTTGTTCAGCAATCCTTTGGTCAAGTTCAAACATAATCATGCACCCCAATGAGCAGTTTCATTTTGAGAGCCCCATTTCAACATCGGCGTCAGCATGACACCAAGCGGCGTCAGTTCAATAGCGTGTTTCGCCCGACTGTGCGATGTTCCACGCATCTTTACCACCTGTAAGAATCTCAATAAATGGCCCATTCGTTCAACATCCCCCATGACAACAATTCCATCGGCTATGGCTTCTTCAACACCAAATGAAGACCAATGAGCATTTTCTGTTGCTGATGTGATTTCAGAAATAAGGATGGTTGTGCAACCGAGAGTTGCAAGTTTCTTCCCGAGTGTAAACAGGAAATCTCGAATCAATTGTTCAGATTTAATCTTGTAACAAAGAGTAGTAACTGAATCAATAACCAATCGAGTTACACCGATTGTGTTAACAATATCAGTGATGGATTTGATCAGTGCGTGAACATCGTCTAGATCAAAAGTTGATTTGTCAAGACCGAGCCAGGAGTAGAGAACGTCCATGTCAAATACGTTGATCAAGCCTGTATCGACCATATTCATATCGAAGAACGCATATTGGCGGATGTTTTCTAAGAGTTTTACCGATGGTTCAGTTGCAGTAAAGTGAGCACATGCCTCACCAGCAAGAGCGCCACGAACAAGGAATTCCATAGCCAAGGTGGTTTTTCCAGAACCACAGGTCCCAGAAGCCAAAACCGTGGAGCCATATGGGATGCCTCCTCGCAAAATCTCATCCAATCCATGGATGCCTGTAACACAACGGTCTCGTGAATAAGTGGAAGCGGCTTGCACGGGTATCGTCTATGCCAGTGCCACCGAGTTCATGAAGCATTTGTTACACTAGAAGGCACGTCACCAGGTGTTGCAACTTGATTTACATTCCAAGATGCCGAGTTCAACGGGCTACCACCCTGCCAAACAAGCGCATTATTTATTCCAAGTAACAATCCTGTTTGACCACCCCACTCCGCACGAGAGTTTGGGAGTGGTTTTGTTTGACCTGGTCGAGTAAATCTCAATTCGATGATGCTACTACCATCATCGAGGAGATTCATAGAACCTGTACCGAGAATGCCAAAGGTGCCCAAATCAATTACCTGAGTGGCATTTCCTTGTACTTGAGACGAAACCGAACCTGTAAACAAGGCAGTGGAAAAACCGCTTATGACTCCACTTTGGAACAAAACATTGTTCGTTGAACTTGGAGAGGTCACATTGAGAGACCATCCAAAGAGGCTCGTTGCAAAGGAATTGTCATTGTAAATTTCAATCCATTCAGGACCGCCACCTATTGGGCGGACCATTACTTCGGTTAGCACAAGATTCTCGCTTTGCCTTCCCGCATCATGAACTTGCAAAGTAACGATAACCAGTTCGCCCGACATACGCACGATACTTGAGGCTGTAGATGCCATTCGAGCTGAATTGATATCCGAGCCTCCCTCGAAAAGGACGAGACCAACGCGAGTTGTGTTTGTGGAGGTTTGGACACTGATATGCAGATAGGCGCTCAGATCTTCAGCAAGACCAAGCCCTTCTGAAAACGATTCGAGCGTCACATTCGACAATGCTTTGAGTCGATTTTCATCGAGTTCACCCGCAAGAATAAGGCCGGTTTGAACACGCCCCTTTTGCAAGTCCTCGGCGCTTACATCGTCCCAATCTGATGTTGAATTGGCGTGGTCTAAATTGCCATTTTCTAGCGCAGGAACGTACCAGCCCGAATCGCCAACAAGACGATCGAGTGCAAACACTGTAGCTTGGTCAACCTGGTCGATTTCTGTATCATTCGATCCCATTTCAAGTTGGGCAAGAGACATAAACGCAGTTAATATCATGAGGAAAAGTGTGAATGCTGAGAGAAATTCAATCACTGCTGTTAAGCCTCTCTCATCTGAGCGGATGCACGTGTGCCCAGACTCCTCCATACCAACACCAACACAAACGAAGTCATGAACGTTGCCGAACCATCAAGGGGTGAATTTACAGTAATTCGACCCCAAATCAAGCGATGAGTCTTTGAATCATCTATGCGACCATGGTATGATGACAGGAGCGGATAGCATGACCGTTGGCAAGAAAAAGACGAGCTTTAGCTTGGTTTTCCTTATGCTTTTTTCAGCATTTTCAATGCTAGCATATGTACCGAGTGCGGCTGCTGTCGAACAAATTGACCTCGCTATTGTGTCTGGTCAGACCCCAGTCGAGGATCGCTTTTATTCAGCATTCGACCCAATCACGTTCACAGCGGAAGTCGAAAATCAAGCATTAAGCCCTTTGACAAATATGCGGACGTTGAAATGGTACGTTTGTGATGGGCCTCGAACTGCAGTTTCGTGCATCTCGAATAATATCGAAGATGGTGGGATGAACATTAATGGATTACTAAGCGGAGAATCTGCTAACTTCTCTGACACGAACAGATGGTTCCCCTCTGGTGCGAGTGGTACCTTTACAGTCGTTTTCAAATTCGATTATGCAGATGTTGACACAAGCGATGATATCCTCTCATACAACATCAATCTTACAGCTGAATTCAGCGATATTGCAGTCGATAGCGAACAAGACCCTCGAGATACCCTCTCTGCCCTGCATACCTACAACGGTGAAGTCGTATTGAATACTGAAGTCGAGTATGAGATGGACATCTATGGAATAGCAAACACATGCGGAACGTGCAATCTTGTTGCTAACATCGGATGGAACCTCATGACTCTCGATGGAACCGTCGTCAGTAATGCAACACGTAGTGTGACAAACCTTCCATCTGGAGGATACGAACAACCATTCACAGTTGCCCTGCCTGCATTAAATTATTCAATACCAGGAAGATTCATCTTTGAATTCGGACTCATAAGTAGTTCTGGCGAATATGATGGAGACCTCAATTCATTCAATGATCTTACACAAATCGAAATTGTTCTAGACAATACACTTGATCTTAGAATTGCGAGTATGTATCCATCGCATGAACAATCATCGCCTTCGTACTATTACGGAGAGGATATGATTTCTGCTAAGATAGAAAACATAGGCAATTTCACAATTAGAGATACTACAGTAACCTTTGAGATGTTTGATGCTCAAGGAGAATCGGAACATCTTGAGAAGTGCGACATCGATTCACTCGGCCCATCACAGTTCATCACATGTACATTTGATATCGTCGAAATCGGAGATGGGAAGGAACTTCGCGTCTATATGCCAACATCATTTGATGGTCGTGCAGACACAGCTCCCTCAGACAATACATTGGTCGAATATGCCGACATAACTGCGGGAGGAATAGATCCTTTAATCGGGCTCAACACAGTATCGGGCACGTTCACTACTGCTGATACAATCGAGCTCAGCGCACAAACCAGCAACATTGCAGCCAACCCCCTAAATTATACATGGACGCTTGATACTGTCATTCAGCTCGGACATGGGCAATTCCTAAGTATCGATGCCTCGTCTTTCCCTCTGAAATCATATATTGTCGGATTGGCAGTTGAAGACGCTCTTGGAAACACTGAAGAAGTTTTCAGGACGATACAGCTTATTGACGAAGTCGTCATTGAAGAAGAACCCCTCATGGCCGGTTCAATTGTTTCTCTCGATAAAGCCGAATTCTCGTATGATTATTTCTTGCCAATACAAGGCTCGGAATACAATATTGCTGGAGGTAAAGAGCCTCTAATGATTCTCGAACTTAAGGCTATGAAACTCGACGACAACACCCAACCTGCAGACATTCAGTCGATGGATTTGACAGTGAATCTCTCAGCGCTTTTGCCAGATATGATTCCATTCGAGTCTGTAGAAATCCTCGAATTACCAGATTCAGCCGAAACGTATTGGGATTATCTTGAATCGCCGAATTATTACTCGTTTGATGAAATTCAAAACATTTCATTGAGCTTGAGCAGCAACACTGTGCTTCTCTTCATCGGATCATTACCAGAGGCCGATGTCTCTGCTAACAATACCGAATATAACCAACTTCAAGGCGGCGCTATAGAATTGTCTTGGACTGCTGAAGGTGATGTATCCAACCCCTATCTAGGGGGCTGGAGAGTCTACAAACTACCTGTTGCCGAAGCAGGAGGGACCATATTCCCTAATCCTGATGAAGAAGACAGTCAAAGCCTGTGGACTCAACTTATTGACGAGCGATTCGTAGAAATGATATCAATTACAACCGAGAGTTGGGTTGATCCAGAACCACTCCCCTCTGGAACTTGTGCTTCATATGCCCTCATTCCTTCAAATCGTGCTAACGTTCCAGATTTGTCCAGAATTAATGTGTTCATGAATGGTGAAGGAAATTCCATGTTGTGTGGGGATGCAATCGCACCCTCAAGCACGGTCTCTTCATTCACCCATTCTTACAGATTTACCAATTCAACGACTTGTTTCGATCTTCAACGAAATTGGAATTCTTGCTATGAACTAAACCTTACTTGGACATGGCCACAAAATGAAGTCGATGGTGAAGTGACATGGAACATGTATCGCCTCGATACACGACCCAATGAACTAGAATTGAGGTTTGTCAATCCTATTGCGACTGGTTTGAACGGGGTTCAAGGAGAAACTGGCACATTCAACCAATCCGGCTTGGAAGCAGATGGCATACGTCCAGACAGGACATACTTCTACGTCCTCTCACCTGTTGATGGGCGAGGAAATGCAATGACCATTGCAGAATACCCCAGTGAGAACACAGAGCGCGTAGAAATCGAAAACAAATGGTGGGATTACAACCAGCACATCATTCCTGAAGAACCTGAACCTCCAGAACCACCTCTTGGAATTGATTGGCTTGGAGATTTAGAAAATTCAATGGAAATTCAGGAATTCCAATATGCTGGTATCGGAGCATTGATTCTCGTTGTTTTGAATGCCTTACTCATTCCAATGATGATCAAGCGTAGAAGAAGACTCAAGCGTGTGATATCTGCTCGAAACCGTCGGATGGGTACAGCAAATATGGCAGAAGAGTTCGAAGATTTCTTTGAGTGAGACCATTTGTTTCAGTGAATTACCAACCGTCATATTCATGACCAAAAGGCAGGTGGGTTGCTTTACTGCGGTGATCGCATAGCCTGGCCATTGCGCTGGATTGCTAATCCAGTGGGTTTTACCCTCGGGAGTTCGAATCTCCCTCACCGCGCCACATTCTCAACCGAGTGGACCAAGTATTCCAAGCCATTCTGGTGGAATGAATGAGATGATCACGAGTGACAAAAACATGTATCCTAAGTAAAACAAAGAGCGGAAGAAACTCTTAGCTGCTTTCGGCATTCGCCCGTTCTCATCTAACGGTTCATCGATATCGATTCCCCATACAGAGGCCGAATACCAAATGGTGAGTCCTCCTGCGACAAATGACCACAAGAGTGGGAGTCCTGAACTGGGCCAAAAACATGGCACAGAGCCTAGCATGAATAAACCAACACAATAGAATTTAGATTCAGTAATAGTCCTTTTTGCTCCTTTTACTTCATTCATCATCGGAACATTAGCCTTCGCATATTCTCCTGAACGATACAAAGCCAGTGCCCAGAAGTGAGGAGGTGTCCAGAAGAAAATGAGAGCAAAGAGCATCCAAGGGATTGGTGAACCAAGGTCTAAAGGATTCATTGAGTCAATGGATGCTGCTGCTGCTCCTGCCCATCCAATCAATGGTGGAGTTGCTCCTGCAGCCCCTCCAATGACGATGTTTTGTGGCGTTCTTCTCTTCAACCACATTGTGTAGATGAACACGTAGAAAACTACTGAAAAGAATGACCAAAAGGCTGCCTTCCAGTGAAGTAAAAAGAATAAGGACGAACCTAAGATAGAGATTGTAACCCCAAACAAGAGAACGGTATTTGGAGTAAGATGCCCTTGTGGCAGAGGCCTATGCTGCGTACGACGCATCTTCGTGTCAATGTCTCGATCGTACCACATGTTGATCGCATTCGAGCCACCTGCGCTCAATGTACCTCCAATCACTGTGATAAGAGAAGTCCAAGCAGTATCAAGCCATGTTCGTTCAATATCAATTAAGTCATATCGAGCAAGAGAATCGTGAACAAGAATTGCACAGAGAGCAGTGATTTGTAGAAGAACAATGACTCTTAACTTCATCAATTTGATGAAAAGAGAAAACATCGAAGGTGTATCCTCGGTTTGTTCCATCATTCTTCCTCTGTTTCATCAGGTTGTTTGAGATAAGCGAGTCTAAGCATCATCAGGGTTGTTGCTGCAGCAATGAAAGAAGCGACACCAAAGATAAGGTGAAGAAGAGAAAAGGATTCTGGGAAGTCATTTGCATCTGCAAAAACAATGTACATGCCTCCAACTAAGACATTCAAAATCCACAGCCCAGTAACGGTTTCAGCTGCTTTTGAAAAGCCTTCACCTTCGTTGAAGTCTCTCGAATCCACACGTACCCGAGCCGCGCTTAGAATCAAAACTACACCCACAACCCCAGCGCCAAATCGATGAAGCATTTGGACGAGTATACCAGGCTCACCATCAATACTAGGAAGGAAGGATCCTTGACACTGCGGCCACCCGTTTGGGAAACCTATTGAGCAGCCTTGATTGTATTGTCCACCTGCTGTACTTGACACCCAAGCACCCAGAATTAAAAGAATGAATACTGAACTCGTAATTCCAATGAAACGTTTCTTTTGTTTGTCAAGGAAAGACCTTGAAGCATTGAGGAACTTCCATTCACTGCCTTCAGCAACCCGCATAGCCATGTATTGCCATACCAAAAGTGATGTAAAGATACTCGCCAGGGAGAGATGAAGAGCAACAGTCCAATCTGCATTATCAAATCGAACTGTTACCGCACCAGCTATTGCTTGTACGACAAGTAATACTGCAGAAGCAATTGAGAGAGTTCTCAACCCGTTTCCATAGGTCTTTTTCTTTTTATGAGCCATAAAAACGTTCAACAGAATTGGAATAGCGATAATTCCCACAAGCATACGGTGGAACCATTCAACAAAGATTTCGAAGATAGTGTATCGATGCTCTGGGCCTCTGCTGTCAATCTGGTCTGGGTTTTCATCCCAATACGCAGTTTGTTCTGCTTCATCAACTGTAAAGCCCCAAGTCCCAAAACACTGGGGCCAATCAGGGCAAGACTCACCTGCATCGTTTATCCGGATTGTCCCTCCGACGACGATGATGAGTATAGCCATCGCAGTAAGGACAAGCGGCAGAGTGGAAGGGCGCTTCCACCAAGGTTGGTCCATGGTTGTCCGTGAAGGCGGCCCTCTTTTAACAAGACCCTGTGTCCAAGGACCATGATGAGATTCAGAAAGGCGTTGGTCTGTGTTCTCTTACTTGTCTTCCTTAGTCCTCCATCAACTGCGCATGGAAATGAGAGTGGGGATGAAGCCGCATCAATTCACGATGTGAAGACATTTGATGTTCAATGCGCCTTGACAAATGAGACTTGTGTCGCCCAATCAACCACTCATTTGATTGAATATTTTTCAGCCGATTGGTGTGAACCATGCAACCTTGTGTCAGCTGAATTAGAGGGCTTAAATCGCACTGATGTTACTATTTTGCAACATCACCCATCCCCTGATGATCTACATTTCCTCAGTGATTCTAAATTCCGTTTTGAATCAACGTACGGATTTTGGGGCGTTCCTGACCTTGTTCTAAATGGCGAAGGGTTGCTGACAGGACCTTCACAATCTCAGGAATTAAGCAGAGTACTCGACAACTTTTCTCGAGAATGGACTGGATTCTCTTCGATTTCACTCAATAACGGAACACTCTCTTGGGTCTCAGATGATGGGGATGAGGTTCATGTATGGATTACAGAAAACAGCGTTCATGAATTCAATAATCAAGATCAGCCTCGTGTCGTAAACCATCACATTGCTGCAAGTAGCGATGATCAAACACTGGACTTATCTGAATTGATCAATAACAATACAACAAATGTTGTCGTTACACTGGAATCACCAGGTAGGTTTGAACTAAGAACTGCTTCGATATTATCCTCTCAAGGATATGCACTCATTGACGAGGGAACTGATGAGACTCGCGAAGAATCCAAAAACAAAGGACGAGAATCCGATATGGCCATTGCTGTGTTTGGATTATCGATGGCTGCACTCGTTCCTGCACTCATAATGTATGTCCGAATCGTTCGAAAAGAACCAGTTTTTAGCAATGAGTCAGAATGATGTTCTTCCAAAGGGTTGAAGAACGAGGCCTCAGTCGAAACGCTACGACGGTTTTGTCGTAGGTGTAAATTATGGTCAAGCCAGCACGTCTCCACACACGTTTCGAACGAGCAAGAATCATTGGTGCTAGAGCACTCCAAATCGGAATGGGCGCCCCACTTTACGCCAACGAAATTGAACTCAGAGAAGAGTTCAAAGCCGAACTTATCTCACTCTATGGTCTTGAAGAAGCAAGCGTCCGCTTCGTACTCGACCCACTAAAGATTGCTGTGTACGAATACGATAACGAACTTATCCCAATCGACATTGATCCGCACGAAGATTAATCGGAATTAAATCCGTAATAATCGGTCGAAACGATATCTGCAAGGTTTTTCCTTGGCAGAAGCATTGTTCGAACTGCCCAGAGATCTTTGAAAATTCTGTATGTTGCAGTCTTGTCCAGATAATCCACGCCACTCGAACCGCCTGTCCCCATTCTACGTCCAATCATACGTTCAACCATTCGAGCATGAGAGTGGCGGAAGAGGAGCATTGATTGTTCAAGTTGAACAACAGTATCCACGAATTTACGAGGCCATGAAAGAAGTGGCAATTCAGGATAAGATTCAATGAAAAGCAACCCCGCACGAGAGCGACTTACCGTACCATCGGGCGATAAGAAGTCACGAACTTGGGTATGATTCGCATCCATCCTTGGGCGAATCGATTCTTCGGTTCCATGGCCAATGGAAACCATATGCGATACAACTTGGTCTGCATGAGATTTCATTGCGTCCAAGTGAGCTGAAATGAAGTCTTCAACGACTTCCGTATCACCTTCATTTGATGGTACAGAACCATTGATTGGAGTTCTAGAAAGCCATTCTGATACCAGATCATTGAGTGTCTTATCCGTTGCTATTGTTTTCATGATTTCAAACGCATCATCGGAGATTTTCTTCTCACTGTGTAACTTTTTCATATGTTCCATTGGATCCATATCTGCAACGCGTTGTTCTTGTTCCAAACCAAGACGCATTTCGAGTGCCCGCATTTGCCATGATTCAAAGCCCGAGGATGTTCCTAAACGGTCCCTAAAAGCAAGGAAACCCTGAGGACTCAACGTTTCCATTACCTTCCATTGGTTCGATAAGAGGCGGAAGATTTCAATCACTCGCTCCAGATGGTGAACCATTGTAGGGAGTTTTTCTTCACGTACAGATTCTTCCGATAGATATCCATGAACTTCATTCAGTTCAGCACGTATTTGCTTGAACCAAAGTTCAAACGTTTGGTGCGTGATAATGAAATGCATCTCATCGTTTGAGATGGAGGGTAGATATCCTTCAGGCCCTGATTGCAATTTTAGAAGCTCATCAAGTTGCAAATATCCAGAATATGTCATCCGGCTAACGGGGTTGGGGGAACTCGCCATGTTCCTTGATATGCATTCGGCACTTGAAGTCTTCACAGCCTCGATATCAAAGTTTTATCAATTGCATCATAATATCGGGATAACAGTCATAGAGTGCATACTAAACCCCTCGACATGGGCGTAGACCACTCCTCACTTCTCTCCTGGCTCGCGGACTACGACAAGGAGAACATCACGATTGGTGTTGTAGCATCTCATTCATCACTTCAAATCCTTCATGGAGCACGTCAAGAAGGGTTCAAAACACTTGGAATCGCAGTAGGTGAAAACCGAAGACGCTTCTACAAAGCCTTCCCGGGTGCAGAACCTGATGAATGGTTGATGCTTGATGATTATCGTGAAATGTTAGATCATGCAGATTGGTTGAAGAGCAAAAACGTAGTCATTATTCCTCATGGATCTCTTGTCGAATACCTTGGAAGTGAAAACTTCCGTAATTTGGAAGTTCCAACATTTGGGAATCGAGATATCCTCCGATGGGAAAGCAGTCGTGCAAAGCAGAGAGACTGGCTCCTTTCGGGAGGATGTACTATGCCTAAGGTTCTCGAGGACCCCCATGACATCGATGGCCCTGTTATCGTAAAATACGCTGGAGCGAAAGGTGGAAGAGGATATTTCATCGCTCGAGACTATCGCGATTTTAGAAGAAATGTAGACATTGAAGAAGAATTCACAATTCAAGAATACGTCCTCGGATGCCGATATTATCTTCACTTTTTCTTTGACCCACTTGCGACTGATGGGTTTCAAGTCCAAGGAAAAGGAAAACATGCGGGAATGAATCTCGGTCGCTTGGAACTCCTCTCTATGGATCGAAGAGATGAAGCGAATGTGGATGAATTCTACAAACTTGGTTCACTGAGAGATCTACGGGAAGCCGGTATGGAACCTTCGTTTGTTGTAACTGGAAACCAACCCGTTGTCATCAGAGAGTCTCTTCTTCCAAGAGCCTTTGAAATGGCTGAAGGAACTGTTGCTGCGTCCTATGAGCTTGAAGATGGAGCAAGAGGTATGATCGGACCGTTCTGCTTAGAAACAATCGTGACGGATGCTTTGGAGTTCAAGGTCTTTGAAATCAGTGCCCGAATTGTTGCAGGTTCAAACCCGTTTGTGGGTGGTTCGCCTTATTCAGACATTAATGAAACACGTATGTCTACAGGACGACGTATTGCACGTAGCATCAAAAATGCATTGAAGAACGAACGTCTCGACGACATTCTGTCTTGATTCAGATCAACCTAAGTCAGGTGCAGGTGGAACACCTGAACCATCATCCTCAACATCATTGACTAACTGGCTTTCAATCTCATCGACTAATTCACCGAATTCAAGTTGCTTAGGAGTTGCTTCGTCTTCAAGAATCTTATCTGCAGAGACTTCTCCTGTTTCTGCAAGGCGTACTTGTTGCTCTAACTGGCGCTTGATTTCTTCTCTCTCTTCCATTGTTGGAACATTGAAACTGCAGACGAGTTGAATCTCTTCACCAAAGTTGAGTTCACCGGAGTATTCCAAAAGGTCCCCATATGCGTTTGCAATGACTTGGAACTTAGTTGGATCTTTGGAACGTCGCTTCTTGTGCTTCTTGTAGTAGTGAACGAAGACTTGGTAGGTTCCAGCAGGCGCTTCACCTTCTGGCCAAACGACGTTTTCAATTGGTTTACGTGAATCAGGTCGTACGTTTGCATCGACGTCAAGTTCTCCATTGCAGGAGGACTTACGGTTGCCACCGTGGATTCGCTCTCCAGATGGACAAACGACGTGCAAATCGAGATCATTGTAATTATTCCACATTAATGAAACTTGGACATCTGATGAACGTGCGCCTTCTCTCTCAAGACGTGCTCGAAGTTCATCGAGAGCTTTGTTTGCAGCTTTGCGGCGTTCTAAAGCATCTGTCTCTTGAGCGGCTTGGATTTCAGCCAAGCGTTGTTCTTCCGCTGCTGCAAGCTCTGCTTGACGTGCTGCTTCTTCTGCATCTCGCTCAGATTGAGCTGCTGCATCACGTTCTGCAGCAAGTCGTGCTGCTTCTGCTGCTTGCTCGGATTCCAGACGTTCTTTTTCTTGCTGTTCCTCTTGATTTTGCTTGAGACGTTCTTGTTGTTCTTTGAGAGCAGCCTCTTCTTCTTCTTGTTGACGACGGCCTTTTTCATCTTCTTGCCGAGCCCATTCTTCATCACGAAGTCTGCGGCGTTCGAGCTTTTCCTCTTCCGTCTCTTCTTGATCGTTGTCTTCGATGATGACACTAGGAGGCTGGCTCATGACAGGTTGTTCCTGTACAGGTTGTTGGAGGAGAGTTGCATCACCAAGTAGATTGATGCTACCACCCGAGAGGTTTCGTCGCCGACGCTCGGCTTCAATTTGCAATAATTTGCGTTCGAATTCGCTTCGAGCGCTGGAGAAACTGGAACTCTGCGCAGGCTTTCTCAATCCGTCAGCAACGATTCCACGACGCATGTCTAGATCCGCATCACCTCGGATGAGGATATACCACAGGCCGACAAAAAAACCACCTGCGAGGATTCCAACCATGAGCCAAGCACCAGTCTCCATAGACAGCCCTAAGCATAGTTCTTCTTTTATCATTCGCTTTGTAAGTGTCTACCCATCGCACAAATGCAAAGCATTGAATTGCAGGGGAGACTGGCCAAGTTATGGACAAAGCATCGCGTCTGGAGAAAATGCTCCCAAATGGAAAGGGCCTATGGATTCCAATCGATCACGGATTGTCCGACTACCCCAATCCTGGACTGGAAGATACCGAAGCATTGATTCGAGAACTTGTCGAAGCAAAAGTGGATGTTATCGTGGCTCAAAAAGGACTTGTAGATTACTTTTCTCACCTTTGCCAAGACACTCAAACAAGCATGGTTATCCATCTTTCGGCTTCAACCCGCCATGGTGGTGATGATGCATCGAGAAAAGTGCTCGTTGGCAACCCCTCTGAAATTTTGACTCGCGGTGGAATCGGAGCATCTGCCCAAGTCAACATGGGCACAACTGGTGAAGCAGAAATGCTTGAAGCGCTCGGTAAAGTGACGACCGAATCACATCTCATCGGCCTACCTGTTCTCGGGATGGTGTATGCACGTGGATCAAATTTGAATCCTGTTCCAGGTGACAAAACGCAAGGTGTTTCCCAAGCAGCACGTGTTGCATTTGAGATGGGTTGCGATGTCGCTAAGACCACTTGGACAGGTGATTCAGAGTCATTCAAGCATGTCACATCTGCAGCACCAATTCCAATGCTGGTTGCAGGCGGGGCTAATACCGGGGATACGCGTAGCGTTCTGCTCATGGTGGAGAAAGCAATGAAGGCAGGAGCCTCTGGCGTTTGCATGGGGCGGCAAGTCTTCGCTCACAAATCTCCAGGCAAGATGGCTATGGCACTACGTCGAATTATTCATGAAGGAATCGCTTCAACAGTAGCAGCAGATGAATTCAATCTTTGAGGTACAAACATGGAAGTCTGGCTCAATTCGAATTCTACGCCCTCACATGACGGTGTTGATTTTCATTTCACAGAAAAGGACTCAGAGGCCTCTATTTTTACAAAAGAAGGATTTCTTTACAAAGGAAATTCACAGATTGGCGCTCATGTCCATATCAATTCAGACGAACGCCAGCAATATGCTCGTTCGCTTGCAGGAACTGTGGATTGGATTTATCTTACGTTCGAAGATTGGTCAATGATACCGATTGAAAATGTTGTTGCTGCATGTGATCAGACGCCAACACGGATCGCAGCTGAAATCATTGAACCGTTACAAGCCCATGGAGCAGGTTTTGCTCTCGAGATTGGTGTCGACGCACTCGTTTGTTCTGAAAAGGAACTTGAAGCCGCTTTGATTGTTAAATCGCTGCGTAGTTCTACAGAAGAAGTCCGAGATGAAAGGACAAATCAAGGCCATGACATCCTCTCTTTGAGTGAAGTCAAAATCACATCGATTGAATCTGGACATACTGGCGACAGAGTTTGCATCGACATGACATCGCTCCTCGAAGTTGGAGAAGGGATGCTCATTGGCTCTACAGCCCGTAGTCTTGCCCTCATACATGGTGAAACCATCGAATCAACCTATGTCCCAAAGCGTCCGTTTAGAATTAACGCAGGAAGTGTGGAAGCATATGCAATGATGGCTGACGGGAGCACTAAATACCTCAGTGAATTGATTTCAGGTGATAAAGTCATGATTGTTTCAAAGCAAGGAATCACCCGTACTTGTACGATTGGCCGTTTAAAAATAGAGACTCGCCCTTTCATTCTATTGAGATATTCAGATGAAAAACATAATCAAGCACATCTGCTCTTGCAACAAGCGGAGACGGTAAGGGTGCTCGACAAAAATGGTGCTGCGTGTTCTGTAACAGAACTTGGCATAGGCGATGTTATTCTCGCTTACAACACCAATCAAACGCGTCATATTGGCGTGAGTGTCTCTGCATCGTCAATGGAGCGCTAAAGATGGCAATATTGGGAAGAGGTCGCGCACACGGTGCTTGTAGTCTTCTTCATGCTGCAGGAACTGGATATGGCGCAAGCATGTCCCTCGACCTACCACTTGCAATTCGTTTATTGGATAAACCGAGTAAAAGAGATCTTGACGATGGAGACCGAATACTCTCCTTTGTTGTTGAATCATGGAAGAAAGCCGGTCATGAACTACCAATTCCCGAAGAAGATATCCATTGGGCAGTCCAATCAAAGATACCAATCGCTCAAGGCCTGAAATCGTCTTCTGCATTGTGTGTCGCAGCAGTTCGAGCACTCTGCGATGCGACTGGAATTGATCTCGATTTAGCAGATATTGTTTCGATAGCCGTTGATGCCCAACTCGAATCCGGAATTACATTGACTGGAAGTGTGGATGACACCTGGGCTTGCGCCACTCCTGGATGGAAACTAATCGATGCGAACCAACCTGACGTACGAGAAGGGATTCTTCTCGAAGGGGACGGCCCCAAAGAAGAAGATTGGGACGTTCTTATCGTCTCAAGAGGTCCGAGAGAAAAACGACCCTCGCTTGAGGATTTTATACCTCATCAACAACACTTCATCCAAGCCCTTAACGCATTACAGGAAGAAAATGAACTTGTAGCATTAACAATGAATGGCCGAGGAGTCATTGGCGCAACTGGGGATGTCAAAGGGCGAATTATGACAAATGACGCACTCGTGAATAGCGCCCGTGCTGCTGGAATTACAGGTTCTGGAACTGCGATAGTAATTGTCGTACCAAAGTTGCTTCAAGGCATCATGGATCGATTGAAACAATGGTATGAAAGTAAGTATCCTGAAGTCGAACTTATCGAAACAAATTTCCTAAATCCGGATAAAGAGGATAGTGCGGCCGAAACCCCAAGTTCTTGAACAGCAAACAAGTCGGCAGGACTGAGTCCAATGCATATGCGCCTTGGTAAACTACTGACTGTGACCCTGTTTGGCGAAAGCCATGGTGCAATGGTCGGCGCATTGATTGAAGGAATCCCTCCTGGAGTGCTTATCGATCAAGAGTACATCCAAGAATGCATGGACATGAGGAGACCAGGGGGTCATTTCGCAAGTAAGCGCAAGGAAAGCGATATTGTTGAAATCTCTACAGGCGTCTATGAAGGCACTTCAACAGGGCAACCTATCTTACTGATTATTCGTAATAACGATGCGCGTTCCTCAGATTATAGTTTCATTCCAAATCATCCTCGCCCTGGTCATCAAGACATGGTCATGAATATCAGAACGGATGGAAACGCTGATTTGAGAGGTGGTGGTTCTTCATCCGCACGATTAACAGCAGGACTTGTTGCTGCTGCTGCAATCATAAGCCCACTTCTAGGAGATATCCAAATTAATGCGCACGTGGGAGCAATCGGAGATATCCAAGCTAAACCCATAGAAACGTGCCCTCCAGAATGGGAGAGTGAACTTTGTAAATCGTTGAGATGCCGGGATCCGCTCGCTGCTGAAGCGATGAAAGGACGAATAGAGAAGGTTCGAAGCCAACGCAACTCAATTGGGAGCCGTGTCGATGTCCATGTTACGAATCTACCAATTGGAATTGGTGAACCATGGTTTGATGGAGTTGAACCCGCCCTTGGCAGAGCATATTTCGCAATACCCGCATGCAGGGGAGTCGAATTCGGAAGAGGTTTCTCAGCTGTTACAATGACTGGTCTTGAGCATAATAGTCCATGGGGCGGTTCCTCGAAAAATCCAATCCAACTGGGAGAACGTCCAGATGGAAGTCTGGCAGGGATGACCTCTGGTTCCGATATTCATGCAAGAATTGCCCTCAAACCCCCCTCAAGCATCGCTCAAGAACAGACAACTCTGGACTTAGAAGAAGATGGTCAAAAACAACTCGTTGTAAAGGGAAGACACGATCCTGTACTAGGACCAAGGGGTGTAAGTGTGGCGATTGCTATGACAAAGATTGTTCTTGCTGACCTCCTCTTACGGAAAAGGGATGCCTTGTGAGTTATCGAATCGTTCACAAATTTGGAGGCTCTTGCCTACGTGATTCTGCTGATCTTGATAGAATTGCGGAAGTGATTCAAGGCGATCATCAATCTATTGTGATTGTATCAGCACTTTGGGGTACAACAGACCGTTTGTATCGAGCTGCCAAAGAACCACGATATGCCAGCAGGCTGGTTCATGACTTATCTGCTCAGCATCTTCGATTTGCCCCCGGATTGGATACGTCAACTAATGCTCATCTGTTCTCCTTAGTCCTTCACAGCATCAAAGATTCCTTACGAGAACTTGCTCAAAAACCAGATGATAAAGCAGCATTAAACAGATTATTGGCTTCTGGAGAACGGCTCAGTGCTCTGGTTGTAGCGCATCGGCTTCAGCAGAGAGGTATTGATGCATATCCGCTTGGTGCTGAAGACATAGGGATTACTCTGGATGGTAATTATTCTGCAACGCATGTTGACTTACAAGCCTCAAGTACGAAATTAAACCGAGACACATTGAAAGGAACTCCAGTCATTACAGGATGGTTTGGAGAAGGACATAATGGAGAACTCGCAGTTCTTAGCCGAGGAGGATCAGACCACTCAGCAACTGCAATCGCCCATCTCGTTGAGGCAGATGAAGTAATCCTTTGGAAAGATGTTGATGGGATTTTTTCCATCAACCCAAGATGGGGCGTACGTTCCAAAACCATTCGTTATCTGGGATATCAGGAAGCAATCGAACTTTCATTAATGGATACACCGATTCTACATCCTTCAACCATTGAACCTCTTATTGAATTCGGAATCCCTCTCCATGTCAAGCACTTGCATCGTAACAACAATTCAGACTTTACAACTATCGGTCCTCAGAAACAAAACGTATCTCTCAAAGGCATTGGTTGCCTACCAAACGTAATGAGTTTAGGATTCTCACACAATCATGTTGAATTACATCAACGACATCTCGTCGAACTTCTTGGAAAGTTAGCCAAAGAAGGCATAAATTGGTGGGGATTGGAATCGAGAATGGGTGATTCTAGACTGATTGTTTCACAACACGATATGCATCAAGCAAAGGAAGTATTCACTAAATCTAATATTTCGCCAAATATTCATCAACATCTTGGCCTTATTTCCCTCATTGGTTGTGATGAGAAGATGTTTGAGATCATTGACCAATCACTCGAAAATGCAAACTTTGATTTGACATGGTTAAGCAAAACTGCTCATTCTGCAAGAATTGCTATCGATGGAGAGGAATTGGCGATAGCTCTCGGTCTCTTGAACAAGATTATGAATGAACAGGAGAGTTCAATCCAAGTGATGATAGAGCAATCTTGACTTATTCGTCACTTGATTCTCTCTTCTTTTGGATGTAGGTTGGTAAATCCAAGGCGAAGAGAGCTCCAACAACGAGGAAGACGAAGAGTGTTCCAAGTGCAACACCGTATACAGAACCAAGTTCTACAGACTCTCGTAGTCGAGTCGCTGTATCCTCCGAAAGGATTCCAACGAACCACGGTAGGATTGTATTTGCTGAAAGGACAATGGTTGCAAGTACTGTAGCAATGATTGGATTGATGATAAGAGAACGGTGGTACTTGCCTACGATTTTCTTTGGATTCATAACATACACTTCGTTTGTTCGAATACTTGTATCGAGCATTGAGTATCGCATTACACCGTTTGACAACTCAAAGTACATGATCAACAAAACTGAGTAGATAACGACAAGTGATGCAAGGAGCGTTGGTGAATCTGCTAATCCAAAGAGGTCGTTTACAGTTGTCTTAGAAGATGCAAAACGCATGATTGCGAGGATGAAAAGAGAATATGAACCGAGCATATATCGGGCATCACGTTGGTACGCACCCCAGAACCCAAGTCCTGTAGCTCCAGCAATAATTCCAATTTGGAAGATAAGTGCAAGATCTGAACTTCCAAGAAGCATGAACCAGATGGTTCCTTCTGGAGGAGAAATGATGTAGGTTAGCAAAGCAAGTCCAACAAGAATAACATATACTCCAAGTTGCATGTTTTGAACAAATTTATCAGGAGGCAGGAACTTCATCTTTGGAACAATTGGGCCACCGATGAGGCTTTCAATAAATGAAGGCATTTCCAACTCTGGAATTGCGTCCTTAGGAATTTCTGAACCGATACCTGTCTGACCTGCAAGTTTCTTTCGACTTGGTGCAGATGAACGAACGGTCTTACCATCATACAAGTGTGCTGTGTCGGAGGATGCTTTTCTCATTGTCATCATATCACCTCAGAAACCTCTTGCGCCAGCAAGGGCGGTGGAGAGGAGCATATCTGGCTCCCAATCCATAATATTGACACCGAGACTACTCAGTTCTCCAAGGAGGACATCTCGTTCGGTCTTCATGACTTCATATCCGGTTCGATCAAGCCTGCGAGCATCAAATTCGAACTCAAGGGATGATGGTGAAAGTACAGTAACGTCAAAGTCTCGAGCACGGAAATCTCTCAATGCACTAACAATGGTTGGATCGTCTTCTAGATTGGACAAGAAGATGATTGGACTACCTTTGTTGATGTGCGGTAAGATTCTGTTGACTACAACTTGCAACGGAATGTTTCCTCGTGCGACTGCACCTGCAAGTTTGGTTAGAATAACGTAGAGTTGCTTCTTTCCAGTATCTCGGTCAACGCTGACAACTTCATCACCATAGACAACAACACCAACTGAATCACGCCTTCCTAGGAAGTACTTTGCAAGCGATGCTGCTGCACGAGTGGAATACACCAATGCGTTGCGGCTAACAGGACCTGTTTCGCTGACAGCTCTCGAATCAATGATGATGATGATGTCTGAAACAGCGTCACGCTCACGTTCGTTGACCATCAGTTTACCTGAACGTGCATATGCACTCCAGTTAATCGCCCTGAAAGAGTCTCCTTCGAAATATTCTCTGAGAGAATAGAATTCAGAACCTGGACCTGGTTGTCGGATGTTAACTGCACCTGTGAAAATCTTAGGCACTCGAGATTTGACGAATGTATCTTTGAGGTCTTCCATTTTCGGGAACACAAGGAAATCGTTGTAGACATGCAATTCCTTTTCCTTGTGGAACAATCCGAATGGATCCTGCATACGCACCGCAACAGGACCAACGCTGTAGAATCCTCTTAGAGGACATTCAACTGTATACTCGATGTACGTTTCACGTCGAGGACCCAATTCCATCAAGATGTAATTCGATCCTTGTTTAATACGCATGACTTCAGGTACTCGATCTCGAACTTCGAGAATCTTAGCAAGACCTGAATTATTTTGCATCCGTAACGTAACAGTGAGTTCTCCATCTTCGAATATTCGAGAACCTGAAAGTTTTCTCATGGCAAGAACGCTGCCAAGGGCTACGCCTTCTTCGCCAGTCCATTCATCGGCACGACGGCCACTAGAAGCGACGTCAGCATGACCACCAAACAAGGCAGCCCACGTTAAGAACACAAAGATGACCACAGCAATTGTGACCAACTGAGAGTTACGTAGCGTAAGACCAAGAAGATACATGGCAACTGCCATGCTCCCTAGCAATGCTGATTTACGACTCCACATTTAGAAACCTCCATTCCGTAATTATTCAAACGAGTCTCAAACAGTAGGGACAGGTACTTCGCGAAGAATGCTTTGCATAACTTCGCCAGCTTCGAGGCCCTTGATTTGATGTTCTGGCTTGAGGATGATTCTGTGAGCGATAGCAAGTTCTGCAATAGCCTTGACATCATCAGGTGTGACGAAGTCGCGACCGCGCAGTGCAGCAGCAGCACGAGAGGTCTTCAAGAGAGCTTGGGAACCACGAGGTGAAGCACCGACGAGGACACGTGGATCTTCACGAGTTCTTGCGACGACTTCGACCATGTACATACGAATTGCAGGGTCAACGTATACATCTTCACACGCTTGTTGCATAGCAATAACACGTTGTGGGTCAGTAATAACGTCAACATCGACTGCATCCTTTCCACGAGCAATACGTCGAGAAAGGATTTCGTCTTCATCAGCACGGTCAGGATAACCGACACTCATCTTGAACATGAAACGGTCAAGTTGTGCTTCAGGAAGTGGGTATGTACCTTCTTGCTCGACAGGGTTTTGTGTTGCCATAACAATGAACGGTGCAGGGAGTTTGTGAGTTACAGTACCGATAGTAACTTGCTTCTCTTGCATAGCCTCAAGCAAAGCAGCTTGAGTCTTTGGAGGAGCACGGTTAATCTCGTCAGCAAGGAGAAGGTTACAGAACAAAGGTCCTGGCTTGAACGTAAATTCGCCCTTCTTAGCGTCGTAGATGTTAGTACCTGTAATGTCGGCTGGTAGCAAGTCAGGCGTGAATTGTACACGCTTGAAGTCACAACCAAGAGCATCAGCGAACGTGTTGGTCATCAATGTCTTAGCCAATCCAGGGTAATCTTCGAACAGAAGGTTACCATTGGAGAGGATATTGACGAGTACGTTGTCGATAACGTGGCTCTTTCCGATAATTACCTTCTGTACTTCAGCGCTGATCGCATTAGCGATTGCGCCGACAGCTGTAAGGCGTTCTCGGACCTCTGGGGTGCTTTGGTGCTTCGGCTGGGCCGGAGCGGCCGGTGCTACAGGTGCGGCTGGCGCTACTGGTGCTGCAGGTGCGGCTGGAGCCGCTGGCGCTGCTGGCATTGGTGGCGCTGGTGCCGCTGGCGCTGCAGGTACTGGCGCGGGCGGGGTGGCTGGTGGTGCGGGGGGTTGCATGTCAATTTCCTCCTATATTTTTTTCAGTTTCCCCAACGTCGGACTATGGGTATAATTTCCCTTAGTTCTTCGTTGGAATAAGATCTTGCTGAACTTACAAGTTCAACAAGGCGGGGTTCACGAACCATCTGCATAATTTCAGCAGGGGTCTTGCGGACGAATTCGTCTCGCGTGAGATCATTAAATTGCCGGACTTTGGAAAGGAAAGCCTCCCGGACTCGTACCTGGTACAATGAGGAATCAATCTTTGTTGGCCGCTCTCTAAATCGAGTTAAATCAAAGACGTGTCTCCAATTTTCTTTTTCAGGAACAACCATGATTGCTATGGCAAGAAGTGCAAACAAATTCAGAATGATAAGCCACTTCAGATATGTATCGCTTGTTAGCAAAACAACTGCTCCAATGGCTTCGGTAAATGGTTGAGTAATGGCGCTAGAAACGTGACGGCTTTCATCGAAAACGATGTTGAACTCATCTTGATTTCGAGTAATGGTAGTTGAAAGTTCCTCATTATCAAATTCCATCATATCTCGAATAAGAGCACGGAAGTAGAGTTGATTACCATTCCATTTGGTATCGCCTTGGGCTGCAACAAGACCATCCGGGTCTGTGTCCCAGCAGGAGTGCGCATTATCTGGATACAAGTCCGAACCACATTGTTGCTTACCGGTCAGATCTGCATCTGCTTCGTCCCAAAGATGGTTCGCGAGAACAGAATGGTCGGATACGAACACAATGCTTCCAGTGACGTCAACCTTACCGAGGTCTTTGTCTGAAGTCTTGTCATAGGCTTCAATGCCAGGGTAATCGATTCGGATCATGAGGTCGGTTTTACCGGTCTTTGGATTTGCTACGTTGTTGATGTCATATCCTGAACGAGCAACGAATGCTTGGTCACTTGCAGAAGCAAGAACACTGACTTCTCTGCTATCATCTTCAACATCAAGGACTTGAATCGCAGTAGGTGAGTGGAAAAGAACTGGCATACGGCAGTTATCTACCTGGGAGTTCGAGACCAATTCTTCAGTGCATGGAGTGCGCAAGGATGCTTCGTCCATCTCATCTAGATCTTGGTTTACGGATGCTACAGACCATAAGCGTGTTTGGTCTTCAGGTTCTCGTTCTCCAACTGAGTTAGCTACTTCATAAAACCACTTTTGGTCCAAGATAGGTGCATCAAAGTAGAGAATACCAAACTCTTCCGCAACACGTTGTGCATTTGTTGAACTTGCTGCAAGGATTACTTTTCCACCTTTCTCAGTTACAAAGTCATAGATTGCACTTGCTTCAGCAGCATCGAATGGCTTCTCAGGTGCAGTAATGATGAGCATAGTTCGGTGAGGATCTTGCCAGTCATTGACGAGCATTGGGGTTGACATAGTATTGTAGATTTCATAACCGTCGTCCTCTCCAAGAGAGTCTCTCATCTTTGTAAGTTGTTGATATTGATATGCTCCATCAGCATCTCGCACATATGGAGAGAACACTGTTTCTTTGGAAGAGCTTGCGAGAACAATGAGTGTTGTGGAAAGGAGAATAGAAACGACAAGACCTGCCAATAATTTCTTTTCTACAGAGAGTTTTGATTTCTCTGCTTCTGCCATAATTATACCTCATTTCTACTACAAGAGTAGTATGTTCCTTTCTTCGGAACCTCGTTACACACATAATGATTCTGCCTTGACGTTTAGTCTGATTTGGTATAAAAACAGGGTATATTACTACCACTTTTCGGGGCACTCAATCGTTTTTACTACGTGTTAAAGCAGCGATTCCGACTAAAACGAAAGTTGTCAAGAAACTCAAGGAAGGAAGCGCCGAAGAGTCCTCGTCTGTGGAGCCTGAACTAGAGGAACCCGAATCCGTTTCAGAATTAGAATTAGAATCGGAATCATCTTCGTCTTGGATTTCAATATCAAACACGACACTACGCTCAATATTATTCCCTTCAGATGTGATTGAAATAGTGACTTCACACGTACGGCTGGGGTGGGCAGAAGATGGTTCAATTCTGAAGGTAAACGACTCTGCCTCTTGCCCGTTAATTCCAGTAGGTTGTACCTGTACGTTTAGAGCAGAATCAAGTCCAGTGATATCAAGAAGCGGACAACTTCGAACCTCGGCTTCTATTGCCTTTGCAGCATCTACAGAGTTGCCCATATTATTGAGATGGAGCGTCGCTTCAACCCAAGTTCCTGCAGAGATTGCATATGTTGGCGTAGTTGCCTCTGGAATGAGTTTGTGGGAGCGGGGAACCTTGAGATCCGCTTCGATTTCTTCACTTGATATTTCAGCAGTACCTGCTGTTTCAGTGGCCGTGATCTTAATCGAGAATGAGGTATCTGTAGAGAATCCACGAACATCATCTGGATTCGAACTGAGTAATTCAACAGAGAATGTTTTGTTTTCTTGAGATTCAATACTGATCTCTTCATCGAATGTCGCTTCTAATAATTCGTCATCCGAATCAAATTCTACTGAAATTGTTAGAGAAAGGTCATTCATACGAGTATTTTCGACATAAAAGTAGAGCATGTCTTCAAGTTCCCACTTATCACCATCGAGCATCAGCTCATAACTTGGCTCGACATCAGTTTCCCAGCCGAACTCCCATGGACTATTATCTGGAAATTGAGCCGATGAGTTTGGTATGAATCCCAACAAAAGCAATGAAAATACAAGGAAACATCTTACTTTCATTCAGAAGCCTCCAAGATCTGATTGAGTGAACGCTTTGCTAGTACCTTGACCATGGCCTTCCTGTATCGTGGAGGAAGCGTTGTGTTATTCACTGGCTTGATTGATTTCATTACCGATTCAGACAAAGTCTTGACGTGATTTGAGGTGAATTCCCCCGAAAGTCCAGCAACCTGTTCTGAATGGAGGCGAGGGATTGATTCGAGCGCTGTGGAGGCAACTCGGAGTGTTGAACCATCGCCTGGAATCCATGCTGCAGAGATTCCTGCTTCAGGGAAGTCCCAGGATTCACGTACACGCAATTTATGGTAAGATCCTACTCTTGAAGAAACGTTCTCTGGGAAGGTTACCTTGAGCACAAATTCGCCCTCTTCAAGCACATTTCTTGTAATTCCATCAAGTTGGAAAAACTCTTCAGCAGGTATTTCTCGAGATCCGCTAGGGCCAATAAGGTGAATGATTCCTTCGAGAACCATCAATGAAGGAGCAAGATCCCCTTGATAGGTGGCAACACAGAGAGTATTCTGATTTGGAATAACTCTGCAATCAGACCCGGTACCGCAATCTTCCTTGTGGCACCAATCGATTGAACGACGCCAATCTTCACTTTGATTGAACCAGAAACAACGGGTATCAACGCACAGATTTCCTCCAAGCGTAGCGTTGTTACGAATCAAGGAAGAAGCGACTTTGGCTGCTGCTTCTGAAAGGAGGGGATGAGCATTATCTGATTCAGCGATTGCATTAAGCCGAGCCATCGCTCCAATTTCGGTCATGGAGATTGTATCTGTTCCTGAAATCTTAGCAAGGGAGATGACGTGCTTTTTCACATTGATGTGCCATTTGTAATTTGGAAGCAAGTCCGTCCCACCAGCAACCCAGTCAAAGGATTCCCCGAGTTTCATAAAGGATGAAGCCATCTCACAGGCTTCTTCTATAGATTTTGGATGGTGGAGTTCAAACGGAGGCATGAGCATCATTGCTCACCTCCCATGTGGCGTTGTTCTTGCTTGAGCCATGCTTTTCCAGCCAAGCCAAGTTCTGCAAGTTGTTCAGGATCGGGCTCAACTGCAGTCCTCCATCCCTCGACTTGATCTTCCATAGGTACTTCAGGGTCGAAACCAAACAAGACACCGTTGACATATGCGGACGTGTCTTCGCTTTTTTGTCGCTTTTTGTCCCGTACTTTGTGTTCGTTTCCGCGTTCTACCAAAGTTGCTTGGAGAGGTCCATGAGTTAAACGTGGTGCTGGTAAATCGGTTGGTTCAATACCATCCAATGATTTTGACTTAGCAGAAACAGCTTTCCAGACTACATCTGGAGTAAGTGGCAATTCCCTGATACGAACTCCTATCGCATCATAGACCGCATTCACAACTGCAGGAAGAATCGGTAAAAGTGGTCCTTCTCCTGCTTCCTTTGCCCCGAATGGCCCTTCAGGATCAGATGATTCAACGATAATCGGTGTTACGTTCGGCATTTCGTGAACAGATGGAATCTTGTATTCCAAGAGATTTGGATTTTGCAGATGGCCGGTTCGACCGTAAACCATCTTTTCAGACAGAACTTGACCGAGACCCATGTGGCAGGAGCCAATAATCTGCCCTTCAACTGCAAGAGGGTTGAGGGCTTTTCCACAATCGTGTGCAGCCCATACATCCGTACAAGAAATAAGACCGGTTTCAACATCCACATCAACTTCAGCAACGTACGCAGAGAATGAATAAGCAGGAGCCAGTCCAGCAGCTGCACCTTTGTGAACGCCACCCATTGGAGGTGAGCGATATGCACCACTTGCAATTAACGAGCCTTTGTCTTCCTGGGCTTTGTGGAGAGCTTCAAGATATGAAACGCCAACGGCAGGGTCGTGTTTGTAGTAGATTCTTCGATCATTTAGGACCAAAACGTCTGGATGGTATCCAATCATTTCCCAAGCAGCATTAAGCAACTTCTCTCGAATATCCAATGCTGCTCTTATGGCTGCATTTGCATTCATGAACGTCACCCGGCTTGAATAGGAACCCAAATCGACAGGGCTGGTATCGCTTTCATGAGAACGAACGTGAATCATCTCGATTGGAAGGGCTAGCACTTCTGACACAACTTGTGCGACAGCAGTCGTAGAACCTTGTCCAATATCTGCAGCACCGGTATGGACAGTTACACCTCCATCCATGTCGATTTGCATGTGAACAGTGGCGTGAGGGAATCTGTTTGGATCCCAGTGGATTGGCAATCCAGAACCTGAGATGAAGAAACCACAACCGATTCCAATCCCTTTTCCGAGCGGCATTTGTCTAAATTTCTGATCCCAATTTGACCCTTTGCGTACACGTTCAAGAGCTTCTCGCATCCCATTGGATGTAATTCGGAATCCAGAAATGGTTCGGCTATGAGGTGGCAAGAGATTGGCAAGTCGCAAATCTATCGGGTCGACCTTAAGTTGTTCAGCCATTTCATCAAGCCCAACTTCAACCGCACATCTTGTATTTACAGCACCATGGCCACGCATTGCTCCACTTGCTGGTTTGTTGGTCCAAACCCGAGCACCTGTATAATGGAAGGAACCGAGTTCGTATGGTGCGGTTGCAAGGACACCATTGTAGTATGATGTTACGTGTCCGAAGGATGCAAATCCTCCACCATCGATGAGAGCATCGATATCAAAACCGGAAATTCTCGCATCTTCATCTGCAGTCATCTTGACTTCAATATGACTTGGGTGACGGCCCCGATTTATCCAATAGACTTCTTCTCTGCTGAAATTGATACGGACAGGGCGACCTGCCTTACGTGCAAGAATCGCAGCACACATCTCGTGAGGGAATGGATCTGATTTTCCACCGAAACCACCACCAACAAAGGTTCGTATGACGTTGATTTGGTGCATTGGAACTTCGAGTACAGTCGACAAGGCACGGTGTGCGTAGTGTGGAACTTGTTGAGGCGTGTATAATTGCAGACGTCCGTTTGGATCCCAGTGAGCTACAACTGCATGCGGTTCGGTAAAGCCGTGATGAACACCTTCCATTCTCCACTTTCCATGCGATGATGCAGATGGTTCTTCAACTAACGATCGGTCTCCGAATTCCTGGAATACACGCTTCTGAACATTTGTCTTTCCAACGTGATACTTACCACGCCAGTGGATCGGTTCGTCTTGATCTTCCAAGCCTTTCTTTGGATCGAAGACTGGTTCGAGTACTTCCCATTCGATTTCAAAGAGGTTCAGTGCCTCCATTGCAGTTGCTTCGTCTATTGCAGCAACGCATGCGACGAGATCTCCAACGTGTCGAACTTTCTCAACTGCCATTGCATGCTCGTCTTTTGTAACGGGGAGAACACCGAATGTATTCGGTGCATCTTGGCCTGTTGCGACGGCTAGAACGCCCGGCAAGGCTTCAACTTTAGATGTGTCAATTGATTTGATTTTAGCGTAGTGATGAGGAGAGCGTAGTATCTTTCCAATAATCTCGTTTGGTAAACGTACATCGTCGCCATACCATGCTTGTCCTGTTACTTTAGCATGCGAATCAACCAACGCACGCGGTTTCCCAACCGAGGTACCAGTCCGATATCTGTCGTGAATGTGTGAGCCGGCAGGTTGCGGCTCATTACCACCGACAGATTCCGGTATCCAATCGAGATCTCGGGGCGCCATGTTTGGATGTGAACCGCCAGAACCAGGAGGAGGGAACTTTTGTTTCCCAGCCACGCGCTTCCCATCTTTTCGAGTGGTTCCACGTGAAGCCCCTGGTTGCTGTCGATATCCACCAGACATGAGATCATCTCGCATGGCCCGGTGGCATCGATGGCTGGTCTGGCCCTTCAGGGTGAGGATTTGGATGAGGATTGCTTGCAGGTGTTGGAGCGGGAGCATCTCCTCGCTTAATTTCCGCTGCAGCTTCTATTGAATCGATAATTTGTTGATATCCAGTACATCTGCACAGATTTCCGTCAATTGCACAAGAAATTTCTTCTCGAGTAGGTTCTGGATTTGAATCGAGTAAGGCTTCAGCAGCCAGAAGGAAACCAGGAGTGCAGAAACCGCATTGAGAGCCGCCATGTGTTGCGAAACAGGTTTGAATCGGTGCCAAATGCGCCCCTTCAGCAAGTCCTTCGACTGTTGTAATTTCATCGCCTTCAACTTGACCCGCAAGACAGAGGCAAGAAAGACGAGGTTCACCGTTGACCAAAACTGTACAACAGCCACAGGTCCCAAGATCACATCCACGCTTGACGCCAAGCATGCCTACTTCATCTCGTAAAACGTCGAGCAGAATGGCGTTTGAAGGTGCGAGGGCTTGTACAGCATGACCGTTGACATTCGCAGACCATACTTTCTTCGGCATTGTTGGTATCATTGATACGTGTGCTTCTCCAACCATATGACTCGCCCAACCTTACCTAATCAAATCCGCATATCAATATAGGGTTCGCAATTACTGCTCATCAACCGTATCTTCTTCCCGGGATGATGCTGCGATTCCTAGGCCAATGATGGCCATTGTTCCAATTATACCAACTGCTGGAAGACCTTCGCTTTCTTCATTTGTGATGACATCGGTATTTGCATTCATAATCATTACTTCAGCAGTCACAAGAGGTGTCGAGGAAGACTGGCCTCCAGATTCGTTGTATTGGATTCCACGGAGAGAGATGGTATGATTACCCATCACATCTGTTCCTGGAAGATGTTCCAACTGATGGACGATATCGATCAAGTAAAGTTCACCTGATGGATTTCCTTTATCGAAACCGTGAATGTTTGACCAATCGTCGCGAAGGTGATTGCTTCTCCATTGAACTGTTTCGATATCCCCGACAACATCAAAGCCAACTGAATCACCACGATCGAGATGGATTCTATTATCCATTCCAACTGTTGTTGAGACAACCACGGAGATTGAAGTGTCGAATTCATAATCTTCCTGTGCTGCTTCAAGAACGGCGTCAAGGGCTCGTACTTCTCCGTGCCCATACACATTGTTTTGACGATTCTTAGGAATTAAATCTTCAGCGCATGGCTCGTTAGCAAGCATGTAAGCACATTGACGATAGGTTGCAGTTTCTTGCATAATATTCCTAATATCAAAGGGAGAAAGGTCTGGATTTGCTTGAAGCATGAGTGCTGCGACACCAGCAGCACCTGGGGTTGCCATCGATGTACCAGACATGTCTGTGTATTGATCTCCTGTGTTGAAAGCGACCGACATAACGTTGCTGCCAACATAGGCAATGTTTGGTTTTACACGTCCTTCTTCGGTGGGACCTTGGCTTGAGTAGACTGCAATGGCTGAATTCTTGTCAAGCGCACCGACTGTAATTGCGTCTTCCGCAGAACCAGGTGTACCAATTTGAGCAGATACTGCTGTGTTACCCGCTGCGATGAACAATGCAATTCCAGCACGTACCATTTCGTTCGCATATCTGTTTACACTGTCTTCCTCCGAAGAAGTCCATTCGATTGCCCCTGGCCCACCTAGACTCATAGAAGCAGCGCGAATATTGAATTTGTATCGATTTTCAACGGTCCATTCCATACCAGCCATGACTGTTGCGAAACTTCCTGAACCGCCTGCATCAAGCACCTTCACACCAACGAGAGAAGCTTGTGGAGCCATTCCAATATGTTCGTATGTGGGAGCACCGGTTCCAGCCGTTGTTCCAGCGCAATGAGAACCATGCCCCTGATCGTCATAAGCGAATACTTCGGTCCCATTTGTCAAAGAAGGGTTGTTCACAGGATCGTAGAATCCGATGACCTTAGGATCATTGGTTAATGGATCATCATCGTGATCATCAAGGCTGGAGTGATTTCCATCAATCCCAGTATCAATAATAGCAACTGTACTGCCTGCACCATCGTATCCTGTATCTTGCCAGACTGTATCGACACCATGAAGAACGGCCGCATCTCCATTTGTTACCTCAAGAATTCCGTCGAGTTCAAGCATAACAACTCCTTGAAGTCGAGATGCTGTTAGAATATCGCCAACAGGCACTCTGCCTGCTAAAGCATCAATCCCTTCAAGAGTCCACTGGTGTTGGTAATTCACCTGTTCTGAAAGCATCTGGATCTCTTCATCACCGGGTGTATGGTCAAAGTCGATGATCAGTGGAAGGGTTTTCTCTGCATCAAGGAAATATGGGTTCTTTTGATGAACTTCAATCATATCTCCTATTCCGTTCCCGTCTCTATCGACAGTGGTATTCACCCACCACTCTTGGTCTTGAGGCTCTGGAGCTGTATCTTCGACAAATACGGTAGCAAGTACTGTAGGAAGTAAAAACATGGTCATGCACGCTAAAATCAACGTTGAACGTGCTCCGCTCTTTCGGCTCATACACATTCCAATCAATACTATTGTTTGAACTCTTTCAATTGGAGCGTAAGTTTTCCTCTTGTAATCCTAACTATCTGGCCTCATGCAGGGTATACCCTTAAGAGGGCATGAACTGAAATCCAACTGATTAAGATGCCTGCTCCAGTACGTGCTCCTAAGAAAACAATTTCAATTGCAAATGATGCAATCTTTGCAAGCAATGAGATTCAACCGACTGCACCG
>TARA_B110001452_G_scaffold214078_2_pt1 | contig 30547 bp, 23 predicted proteins | sample TARA_B110001452 | Tara Oceans TARA_B110001452 (sample SAMEA4396971) | marine metagenome | biome: Polar Biome; feature: [DCM] deep chlorophyll maximum layer (ENVO:01000326); material: water (ENVO:00002006), including particulate matter (ENVO:01000060) such as... | depth 25 m
CGGCGTGATTGACGGACGAAGTACAGACCCTCTCAATGCCGATACCGATGCAGACGGTCTTATCGACGGAATCGAAGTAATGGGATGGGAGATTCTTGTTGTCAACCGGGGAGTTCAACCCACATGGGTTACCTCAGACCCTGGATTGTATGACACGGATTCAGATGGTTTGAGTGACTTTGCTGAATTCTCGTCGGTATGTAGCGGAGGTGGATCTAACGCATCCAATCCTGATACTGATTCTGACGGACTTAGTGACCTACAAGAAGCTGGAGACAATTTCATGTGGGAAGGAGAAGCTTACTCTACAAGCCCTTGCATGTTCGATACTGACAATGATGGACTTGAAGATGGAGAAGAAGTTGTTGCAGGTGAAGATAATTTCCTCACTCACGCCAACAATTCAGACACTGATAACGATGGACTAATGGACGGCCATGAAGTACTCTTTGTACCTCGCCCGTTCCAGAACCCAACGAATCCGCTCATCAATGATACCGATTCGGATGGAATGCTCGATGGATGGGAGATGCAAGTAAAATCTGCGGAAGACAATACAAACTCTCACAGTCTTTGGGTCGCCACTTCTCCTTGGGAGCGTCCTGGATGCGATGCCTCCCAAAGTAATTCTTGCACCATGCAGCCAGGCGGCTATGTCTGGCAGAATTGGCTCGGTGGATTCGCTATCGAGCCCAAATTCCAAGTCAGTGAGATGAATATCACTGGCTTCCTCATGCCAGGAAACTCCCTTTGTGACGGATGCAATGGACGATGGGCACTTGACCCATCACTTGATTCCCTCAAAGATGATACCTTTGATATCGATAACGATACGCTTGCTAATGCTCAAGAAGCGCCCGACCGATGGAACACAAATCCAGTTGATGACGACTCGGACGGGGACCTACTTCCAGACGGATGGGAAGTTTACTACTCACAACAAGCCCTAGAACTCGGCCTGGTTGACAATGAAACGATTGGAGCCTATGGGGCTCGTGGTGTCATGGATCCGTCTATGCCCGACAGTGATCTTGACGGGATTGATGACGGATATGAAGACCCAGATTTGGATGGTTTGAACCGTTCCGGACTCATTAAGCGATATTGTCCTGGATACAATGATACTACCAATTCGGAATGTAACATAGACCCTGATTCACCGGACGGTCAACGCTTCTATGATAATTTAGAGAACTACACGAATTACGAAGAAATGCAAAACGGCACTAATCCAATCACCAACGATACCGATGGTGATGATTGGAACGATGGCCCTGAAGTCTACTATCAAGACCATGATGAAGACGGAATGGCTACTGGTTGGGAATACCACTTCCAGTTTGATCCGTTTGATGGTAGTGACAGAATGGTTGACACCGATGGTGATGGACACGTAAACTTCTGCGAGTACAAGTGGGATACCAACCCAAGAAACCCTGTGTCTTATCCCGGCCAGGGTGAATTGTGTGACCCCTTCTCGGATTGAATTGCTTGAGGAGAATGCATGATTCGAAGACGCAAACGTGCTTTGCAAACGCAATGCTGTTTGATGATTGTACTCCTGTTCTGTATTCCCTTTTCACCTCTTTCTTCTGCCAGTCATGGTCACAATCATGGGGCCAACAATGATACAAGTAACTCGTTTTCCTATGACCAAGGACAAGGACTCAACGTTCTAGGCATGATTGATATTTCAGGCGAATCTCATTTTCAATTACGTGAAGCTAAATGGACCCTGTATGACATTTTGGAAACCGATGAACCACTGCTTCATGGTGATTACCTCACCGCTGTATTCCCAATGGCTGAAGGGTATTTTTGGGAATTATCAGTAAACGTATCCGATTATGAATGCACATGTGTCCTAGAGGTATCGTTTCCCGGTCCAAATGAAAAATTGCACGTTTTTCCTTTGATTGTATATATCGGCTCAACCAACCACCAACCCGTACTTCTTCCCACTAAATTTGAACATAACTTCCGGCAAATGGTGAATGATTCTTCTCAAGGGACAGAGCAAGCCAGCACCATGAGTCAAGAGGATGTCCAAACGGATTTACAACTGAGCCCTCTCCATGGTAGAGTTGTTGAATTTAATCTCATTACTCCAAACGGTGATCTTAACGGCTCAATGCTCAAGGCAAATATTTGTGAAGCACCATACAACGTTTGCTTGGATGAAGGAAAAACCATAACATTGGAATCAGAATTCCAGGGCAATATTCTCTCTGTTCAACTGAATTCTTCTCTTGTCAATGGAAAAGAGGGCATCTGGAAATTTTCATTTTTTGCGCAGGATAATCTTTTGAGAACCTCTTTTGAAGAAGATATGTCATTCATTTACGACATAACTTCACCATCGCTGGTAATTAATATGGATTCATCTGCAGGAGAGCATGAACCTTTTTCTGTATTTTCAGAAGGAATTGACGGATATACCGGGGGATTCATTCAAGAAAATTGGAAAATCACACTTCCAAATGGGTCCGTTCGGGCTCCTTATCCGAGTGAACTCATAGACGACAGCCATCTTGTTTTCAACTTCAGTCAATCCGGAGAATACACACTTGAGTTGACTGGGAGGGATAAAGCAGGGAACATGAATACTACCAGTGTTCAATTCAATATCCTTAATCAGAATCCAGTGGCAGTAATTTCAATCGACGGTCTAACCACTACGAATGAACAAATCGTTCAAATGAATGTAGGTGGTAATTGGAGCATTCTAGCAACGGATAGTTATGATAATGAGGCCATTGATTACTTGTGGATCATCAGTTCATCAACTTCAATTAGGGGTGTTGAATCTCTTTCATTTGATAATTTCAAAACAGCCGGTACCTATTCTGTTGAGCTCATTGTTTTCGATGATGATGGTTCAACCAATTCCACTACGATACAATTAGAAATTCAGTCAGAAGATGAAGCAGGGTCCTCAGGTCCAAATATAGGTGTAGTGACAATCGTTGGCCTTGCTTTATTTGGCGTAATTTTCTCAATTGTATACCTTGTATTTGGTAGAAAGGATGCTGTCTCACTGCCCAAATGGTCTGCCGCCAATCCGGTTGGTTCACTGCCTTCCGAATCTGTTGATGAAGGTTTGAATGATGCAACTATTGAAGAAGCCTCGGCTCTTGGATGAAGCATGTTCGCTGACGCGATGGCTCGGTTGCCCCCTCAGCCCGCTCCAACTCCGGTGGCGGAATACAAGCAACGCCAAGACCGCCTAACATCTCAATTCAAGAAAGATGACTTGTTTATTTTGGCTGCGCCTGGAGAAGCTGTACATTCCAATGATGTTCACTACAGATTCCGGACCTCAAGTGATATTCTCTACCTTACCGGATGGTCTGACCCAGAATCGTCCGTTGTTCTTCGATATGATGAAGGCTGCTGGAAAACATGTCTGTTTGTGCAACCCAAAGACACGCTGAAGGAAATTTGGGAAGGCCGTCGTCCAGGAGTTGAGGGAGCACTCGCCGATTATGCCGTGGATGAGGCTTACCCTAGCTCTGAATTAGAAGAATGCCTTGATGAATGGTTTCCCCACTGCAAACGAGTCTTTCATCGTGGAGGCGTAAATGTTCACCTTGACGGGATGGTAGATTCTGCAGTCCTTCGGAGAGATCGTCCTCGGCAGCATTTTGGAACCGGTCCTTTTGTTGTTCAAGACCCTACATCACTCCTTGCTGAATTGCGATTACGAAAATCAGCATCTGAAATTGAACAGATGAAATATGCTAGCGATGTTGCGAGTCTCGCTCACGAACTTGCAATGCGGCACAGCAAAGATGGTGTTAATGAGGGGCAATTACAGGCTATCATTGAGGGATTCTTTTCCTATGCAGGTGCATCTGGGTGGGCCTACCCATCCATCGTTGGATGTGGTGAAAATGCAACGATCCTCCACTATACTGTAAATAACGAAAATTGCCGTGAAGGAGAGGTCATTCTTATTGATGCAGGCGCAGAATATCGTGGTTATGCCAGCGACATCACCCGTTCATGGCCTATTTCAGGGAAGTTTACTGAGGCTCAGCATGAACTATACAGCCTTGTACTCAAGTCACAGGAAGCAGCCATTGCAGCATGTACAGTTGGAAATCCTTACACTGCACCCCACGATGAAGCACGTCGTGTCCTTGCTGAAGGATTGATTGAACTCGGGATCATTTCCCAGACACAGGAGGATGCTCTTGACCCAGTGAACGGTGAACTTCGTAACTGGTACATGCACAACACCAGTCATTGGATTGGGTTGGATGTCCACGATGTTGGAGTCTACAAGCCAGGGGGAACTCCAAGGAAACTCGAATCAGGCATGTGCCTTACCGTTGAACCTGGTTTGTATTTTGGTGCCTGGCGACCTGATGTTGATTGTCCAGAACGCTATGCAAACATTGGTATTCGCATTGAAGATGATGTATTGGTGACCGATAACGGCCCGGTAGTATTAACAAAAGCGTGCCCAAAAACAGTGGACGATATACAGTCTATTGTCGGTCAACCTTCGTCTTGAGGTGATTCTATGAACTGGTCGAAGGTGTTGGAGCGACAGCGGGAATGGACTCCCAATAGTGCTGCACAACTGCGTTTAACTGAAGAAGAAGCAACTCTGCTTTACACTGACGCTCCATTGCATGCACTCATGCAGGCTGCTCACAAGCGAAGACTAGCAATGCATCCTGACGGAAAGGTGACGTATCTCATCGACCGAAACATCAACTACACAAATGTCTGCACCATCAACTGTCAGTTTTGTTCTTTCTATCGACCTCCTGGGCATGAAGAGACCTACACTCAAACATTTGATGAAATTTCAAACCGTATCATCGAACTTGAAGCCATTGGAGGCGTTCGTATTTTGATGCAAGGAGGCGTTAATCCTGATTTACCCATCGAATGGTACACCGATTTGATTGCCCATTTGTGCAAACAACATCCCTCCATTCACTTGGATTGTTTTAGTCCGATTGAAATCGAGGGAATTGCTGAGGTTTCTGGCATGTCAACACTTGAGGTTCTTTCACTCTTCCAAAAGGCAGGCATGCACGGCCTTCCTGGCGGAGGTGCTGAGATGCTCGTTGAGGATGTTCGCACGGATGTCTCGCCCAAAAAAGGTCATCCTTCAAACTGGCTAAGGGTTATGGAAGAAGCTCAATCTTTGGGCCTCACAACAAGTGCCACCAACGTGATCGGGTTTGGAGAGTCAATGGCCCAGCGTGTTGAACACATGGCTCGGATAAGAGAATTGCAAGACACATCACTGCACCACCATGGTAAAGGGTTCACATCATTTATTGCTTGGCCTGTTCAATTGGAAACAAACACCTTTGGTAAGCGTAACAGAGGACAGAACAAACACACTTTGGGTGCAGGGTCATCTGAATACCTGCGTCATATTGCAATATCTCGTCTCTATTTGGATAGTATTGAGCACATACAAGCATCCTGGCCAACAATGGGACTTGCGATTTCACAGATGGCCCTCCTCGGAGGTGCAGACGATGCGGGCTCTACAATGATGGAAGAAAATGTTGTATCTGCATCAGGTACGAAGAAGTTAGAAGCCTCAGAAGTAGAACTCCAAGATTCGATTAGAAGAGCAGGATTCATACCACAGCGTAGAAACAGTGACTACGATGAATTAGATACGTCTCTCGTTGCACCAGACCCAAGACTGATGGCAGCTCCAACACCGAACGCGTCTAAGATGTCGTAGGGCCGTAGTAAACGACCCATATCACAGCCCGAATATTTCGTTGGCCGTTTCCAACACCGTCAGAAGGAACATATTCTTGACCGTTGTAATATCCTCTGTAGACCAAGTGATTGTTGTTATCGGTACCGTTGTCGATCCAATCAGAGATGTCGTAGGTCCATTGCTTCACATCTTGGCCAGCACACCATCCTGCCCTTCCAAATGGCCATGAACCAAATTGGTTGGCTACCACACCGTTACGAACCTCATTTTCACAACCTTCGTTACTGTATACGATTGGATGCCATTCGTAAATTTGGTTTGACCCCATTGTGTAGTAATGTTGGTGATCACAGAATTCAGCGCAGTTTGCATTATCCTTGCCAAATCCATGGCCGGTAATAGTTGCTACAATCTCAACTTTTGTCGCCCATGATGGTGTCGTAAAGTTGAGTTGTCTATTGTATAATGATTCGTTGTTATAGGTACCATCAAACTGGCCTCCACTGAAAGCATACGTTGCATCAATGGCTCGTTCACCACTACCCCAGTTACTGAACAGGAAGGTGACAGTTAAGTCTCCCTTGTTGGCTCCTCCGTACTTGAAGCGCCGCTCTTCACCATCGTCAAGCATAAACAAATATGGAGAGATATCAGTGAGCCACTGGCCTTCTCGACCATAGGTTGTAATCCATCGCATAATCTCAGTACTGCACTTTGAAGAATCATTTGAATCGCAAATGTAGAGGTTGGCTAAATAATCCCATTCGTGGCATCCTCCATAACTCTGGTCAGAGTTTTGATATCTGTTTTTACGTTCGTAACATGCATGTTCATGGTACACTTCTAGCGTGTCATAAGTTGAAAGGTCATCTGGTAAATCAAATGTAGAATTTGCGAAGGATGAGAATCCTCCACTCCAACCACCCGTGTGGCGCTGGAAATCTAGAATATCAATAGCGTGTACACCCGGGTCTTGTTCACGAATTTTTACCGGAAATTCGGCAACCCATTGATTGGGTTCATGCGACAAATGATACGGATCATTTGATTGAGTGGTCCATGCGTACAATGAACCTGTTTCTCGGGATAGTTGGAATCTGTCAATCCCTATGAAAAATGGATTATTAAAAGAAGAAATCATTGAACCAAGACCGCCACCAAGGTTACTCGCATCAACATCAATGTAGTGTATTCGGTTTTCCCATTGAGTCTCTTCAGATGTGGTTAAACCCGCAAGGACACTGTTACGTTGCTGAATGACATCGTTGTGATATGAATTATCAAATGATCCATAAAATAAGTGCATGTTTTCAGGAAGATTACGAATAAATTTACCTGGATTTTGACCCCATGTGGCTGAATTTGAAGAGCCACTTGAATCGGTATACTTGAACATAAACATGTAAACATCATTCCCTGTCCACTCGTTCTGGAAATTGTATGTCCCACTTAGGGTGGGAAATGAAAAATTAGGAACAGTTTGCATTGGACCATTCAAGGTTGAGGCACTCGTCCAATTCACAGGAACTTGAACAACCGCACACCCTACAGCATCAACAGTCCATCGTTCTGGTGATACTGGGCATAAATCCACATTGGCAAAAACTCCGTCTCCATCAAGATCAGCGCATCCAACTGTGTTAACGGTAAGGCCGGCAGGAGTTCCCTCGCACTGGTCGAGTGAATCGTTAATGCCGTCTTGGTCGGTATCACGTTGGACCGCAGAACATCCTACGTCGTTGACAGTTGTAGAATTGAGTGGGGTTTGTGGGCACAAATCCATTGGCGCACCTGTTGAATTAACATCATTCACTCCGTCGTTATCGTCATCATCGTCTTCATTAGAATCCTTGCACCCATCTTGGTCCCAATCGGTTGTTGAATTCGTCTCCCAAAGAATAGAACCTTTCGGACACTGGTCATTTATGTCTTCAAAATCATCGTTATCATCGTTATCATCTTCGTCGAGGTCAGAACATCCATCGCTGTCCCAATCACTGTAATCATTAGAAGTCCAACCGAGGAGACCTACTGGACACATATCATCAACATCCAAAACCCCATCTCCATCATCATCATCATCTTCGCTTGAGTCATGGCATCCGTCAGAATCATAATCGGCGGAAGGAGTACTCACCCAACCGTAGGAACCCGGGCATAGGTCATGAGCGTCAGTAATGCCATCATTATCATCGTCATCATCTTCACTGCTGTCTTTGCATCCGTCTCTGTCCCCGTCGGTCGCATCATTTGATACCCACCCTTCTTCTTTTCCGATTCCTTGTGGACAGTTGTCGTCAACCGTTGGAATTCCATCGCCATCCTCATCTTCACCTGCACCTTCTATCACAATTTGAGTCACAAATGTGTCACTTAATTGATTAAATTGGCCACAGGTTGCATGGGTTGTGACGGTAAGTGTGTCAGTGGAGTCTGTAAAATCCATAAGTTTCTTCCATGTGAATTCAGGGGTCAATCCCAGGGATCCAGTCGTTCCATCACTGATAGTGTAAGTGAGTGAACAAGTTGTAGGGCTAGCATGCTCAACTGAGCCCTCAAACCAAATCACATTGGGTTGTTCTAATGTGATACGGGATGGCGCAGTGATGATTGGTGCATCTTCTACCGGCTCAATGACTTCAAGAAGATGGACTAGAGGCTCAATCGCTGGATCCATTATACTCGTTCCAAGATTGATAAATGCCAAGCGGATAATATATTCTCCAATGGATTCAGTTGGAAACGACAACTTGTATCCATCTGTTTGTTGAAGCCAAGTGAGTTCTTGTAGCGATGAAAATGTTGGGGAGAGAACAGAGGGAGTGACCTCAAATTCCCCGGTTCCAATTTGTTCTACATTTACAAGAAAAATTGCATCTTCTCCCATAATAATAGTACTCGGTGAAAGTGCCCATGAGGCTTTGAGTTCATAGGTTTCTATCACCTCTTCCTCAATAATTGGTTCAGGTTCAGCACCACTCAGACAACCTGAAACGAGCATTAGCGTTACAAAAAATAAAGCGGATAGACGATGCTTGTCCATGACCCTTGGAGTGCCTTTCCGTCCATCAATGTGTTGATGGAATGACATCCGATTCAGAACGACCATCATGCAATGGAAGGGTCCCCAAATTTAGTTCAGTTGATGAATGATGGGCGACTTTTAAGGGCTGTACCCACAACAATGCTCCACCCTTTTCTCTTTCAATTCGAACGATACATTCCCAATGGATTCTCAGCAACGGACTACTTACTGTGCCTGGCCAGTAAGGCTCTGGGGGTGACAATTCAATCGGTTCATCCTCTTTCCAACGTTGTACACTTCCTTGAGCCATTATCCTCATAGGGCGCAAGTAAAGGCCACCTTTGACTTGTTGTAACTCCATGGGGGCATCTTCTCCACCAGCTGTTCCATCATCAAGTCCAGCTTCCCAATGATGAGGAAGTTCCGTAGAAAGCCCTGGTGGTGGTTGTCGGTGTGTGGTGCGTCCGAACGTTTCAAGCAATGATTCCCTGGCTGGTGGGAGAATCCCTACCCTCCAGGTAACATCTGCATGCTTCCATCCTTCATCCCACTCAGGAAACTTTAGGTCAATTACTAGATGCTCATTGGAAACGCTATCTTTCATAAATTCTATGTTAGGCAATTCTAGATTTCGTTGGAGGAATGTATTCTGCCTTCTGAGTTCAATCAGATTTGCAATAACACGGATAACGAGTGGGGCGAAAATAAGAGGTGCTACAACAGTGGCGAGAATCGGATAATCAAGAAGCCCCCAACGAACACTATCTAATCCGTAGACCGGGATCCCAAGAAATGTCAAGATTGGTGATATTGCAAGATAGGCAAGGCTGATGAGGAGAACAATGACGACACCGTTAATGAATTTCCTTAAGATGTTATGAATCGGATTTGGAATTAAATACCAACCTCTTCTTTGTCGATTTACGATCCTCGGGAATTTATTTGATTCAAGCCAATGGGCTTGGTCTTCGAGACTAAGAATTTCATCTCCATACCGATAACGGCGCTCAACCATCCAAGAATTTTCTTCACCAAGTTTGAACGATGGGCAGTGGGATTGAAGTTGGTCTAACGCATCTTCTCTTGTTTCATATGAACCAATCTTTACATGATTTTCAGCAATCGGGAGCGCTTCTGGCCTCCAACGATTAGGTTCAAAAGGTGGGTACCTAATGCGTTGTTCCTCAATCAAATCTGACACAACAACACCTCAAGAGAGCAACAACTTGACTCCGGCACGCAGGGCTAGTTTGCGAAATGCAGGGACGTTTTTGAGAAGAGCCATTCCGAGTGGCACAGGTTTTTCGATATCACCGATTTCATTGATGAGTTGTAATGTATCGGGGTGTGAAAAATTAGTAAAGTGTTTGTCTAATGCATCATCAGTACAATCGCTTACCAACAGATTGCGTAGTGCCCTTGCTCGGTCTTGCTCCTTTTTCATAGCGTCCCAAGATTTCTTTGTAATGCTTCTAAGATTGGACTGTGAAAGATTGTCTTCTCTGATCGCATTTGTGAGGGGCTGTAGTATTGACTGTATTTGATGGAATCCAGGGCCAATACCTCCTCCCGTTGTTGGTTTTGCCATGCCTGCTGCATCCCCAAGGAGCATCACTCGGTCTTTGATAGGCTTCTTTACCATTCCAGATGGAACTGGGCCGCAGTATCTGGCTACCTCTTTTACATCTTCAAAACGGTCCTTCCATAGGGGGTGATGGAGCAAATCATCGTAGCATGACTCAATGCTTCGCCCCGCAAGATGTTTGGCGGTTGACCAGACGCCAATTCGATGTGTTCCAAATCCAGAAGGAATCACCCATGCAAAAAATCCGGGTGCAATATTTGAACCGCTGTACATTTCTAACCACCTGTCACGTCCTTGATAGCCAACAACTTCTGTTTGGAAACCGATCATCAATTCCTTTGGATGCCCCATCTTGAACGTCCTACGCGTCCAACTGTGAGCACCGTCTGCGCCGATCAGTAATTTTGTACGAATTTGATGAGGTGTTCCATTCCTCTTTACTTGAAGTTGGCAGTGGGTTGGGAGGACTTCAACATCTGTTGGAACTGTATTGACCCAAATATGTGCTCCGGCTTCTATTCCTTGCTGGACTACGGCTTGGTCAAACCGTTTCCGACATACAACATAGGTCCGTAGCGTCCCTTCTGTACCTACGGGAACCAATGTTCCACTTGGCCCGTGGATTAATGCCCCATCTACCTCCTCAAGTACGGTTTCATGCACGCCAACTGCATTCATCGCAGATGGAGTCACAAGACCGGCACATTGGAATGGCCGCCCGATTTCATTATGCTCTTCAATCATTAGAACATCTAATCCTTCTCGGGCAAGTAGGGTTGCTGCTCTACCCCCAATCGGGCCAGCACCAATGATGACAACATCGAATTGGTGTTCTTCCATGATTAAATGTCACCGCGCCCCTCGCTTGAATCTTACCACCTTATTTGGTGGATTAACTCACTTTTTGGCGAATTTATAGGCAACGACTTCATTTTTCTTCAGATAGAGAATTGACGTGAATGGATTGTCGGTTTTCTTTGAAATAAAATCTTCAAAAGGCCCAACTTCTTTGGATTCCACAAGTGTCTTTGCCTCCTCCCGAGAGATGTCTCGCTTAGACATCGAACGGAGAATGTGAATTTTGCACTGTGTACTCGAGTCTTCAGTCGTATAATGGGTTTCAGTCTCAATGATGTTAGCTTTGTGCTGTGGGCAAATGCCAACCACACCAGGTACAATTTCAAATTTCTTAGCATCGGCGGGAGCACCCCGTGGAGGGAAATCAAAGGCGACTCTATTCTTTTGAAGGACCAAAAAGGCACTGAATGGACGATTCCGCTTTGATGTGAAATCATCAAGAAGTTCAGATTTACCATTTTTGAATATGGAAAGGGCTTCTTTTTGGGTAATTGGTCGCTTGCACATTTCTTTTTGAAGTCCTCTAAAGGAGCATTCATCATGGTCACATGCATAGTTGAGTTCAGTCACACGTATGGTTCCATGGTCACATACTGGACAGGCGCAAAGTTCAGTATCATCTGAACTTGAAGTAGACTCACCACTTCCTTTGGACGCTACCCTTCCATCATCTTTGAGTTCAATGGTTGTATCGTATCCTTCTCCCCTCTGACTGAAAAAGCCGTGTAGATCTTCCAACTTCCTCTCAGAAATGAGTCTTGAGGCTGTTGTTCTGTCAAACCAGCGACCTGATGTGTCCTTCCAAAATACAAACGGACATCCTTTGTCTCGACCTTCATTCTTTTCACATTGGTATGCGAGGGTGTTTTCCAAAACATTGCCTTGACACGCAGGGCAGGAGCCGACCGGTTCTTCTGTGAGGTAGAGTGTTGATCGATCGTGGTCTCGGATTTTTTCAACCATTTCACGTGTGCGATCAACAATTTTGTCCATGTAAATTGTCATGGGTTCTTGCCCTCGTTGAACCGCAATAAGAGAGGCTTCCATCTCTCCCGTTAGTTCCGGTGATGTAATCCATTCAACGGGTATTCTTCGCAAGACATCGATCATACGAATTCCATGTGAGGCTGCACTGATAGTTCCGTTACGAGAGCGGCGAATGTAATTTCTGTCAATGAGTTTCTCGATTGTATCTGCCCGAGTTGCAGGCGTTCCGAGTCCCTTTTCCTTCATAGCATCAGCAAGTTCATCATCTTCAATATGCTTGCCTGCATGCTCCATTAGCTGGAGAATACTTGCTTCCTTGAGTCTGTTTTTCGGCTTAGATTTTTCTTCCGAAAACTCGTGCGAATCTAATGTTGAAACACATGGGTTACTTGGTAGATTTCCCCACCCATCTGGTACATTATTCTTCTTTGAAACCACATTTCTCCATCCAGGGACTTCAAGCGTTTCAACTTCCTTATGGAACAAATGTCCTGAAAGGTCTGCAGTACGCTTGGTAACTTTCCATTCTGACGGAGGATGCCATGAAGCAAGGAAGTTTCTTACAATCAAATCGTAGAGTTTCTGATGATCTCCTGATAACGATGCAGAGGGTTCTTGGCCAGTTGGTATGATGGCGTAGTGGTCGCTAACCTTGCTATTGTTGAAGTTCCTTGCTGCATTCTTCAGTCCATCTTTTGCGAGTCGTTTTGTATGAGGTGCGTATGCTGCTTGAGCCGACAGTTTGTCAAGGGTTTTAGCAACCGTTTCATGCATGTCTTCTGGAAGGTGACGAGAGTCAGTTCTGGGATAGGTCGTTAATTTGAACTTATCATACAAATCTTGAGCCACGCCTAATGTTCGCTTTGCCGACCACGACCAGATGCCATTTGCTCGCTTTTGCAAATTTGTTAGGTCAAAGTTGAGAGGAGGTTGTTCTTTCTTCGTTCGGTCTTTTTCGGTGGTGTTTACAGTAGCCCCGGATGCCAGTGCAGTTTCAATTTCGGCCTTTTCAGCCGCTTCTGTAATCCGATGTGCTTTCTTTTCTGGCTGGAGCGGGTCATCCTTGTGACCGTTACGTTCCCAACGGGCAGTCCACGATGCATCTCCTGCACTGAATGTTCCGCTAAGTTGCCAGAATGGCATTGGGATGTGAGAGAGCACCTTGAGCTCATGGTCAACAATAAGTGCAAGTGTTGCTGTTTGAACACGTCCAAGAGAGTTAGGTGCTTTTTCACTTTTCTTGCGTGGAAGGTAAGTATTGGCGACCCGAGAGCCGTTCATTCCAATGATCCAATCTGCATAACTACGAGAATATGCTGCGTCACTGAGCGCTTGGTAATCAGCACCAGGTTTTCGGTTTTCAAACGCCGTATGCATTGCATCGTAGGTCATTGATTGCATCCACATTCGGGAGACCGGAGTTTTTACTTTGGAATGTTGGACAATGGTTCGAAAAATCAATTCGCCTTCTCGTGCGGCGTCACAAGCATTCACAATTTCTGTGACGGACTTGTTCTTGATGAGTTTCATGATTGCTGAAAGCTGGGACCGGCTTCTACCCCCGATGGGTTTGTATTCAAAGGATTCAGGCACATACGGAAGTCGATCAATGGTTTTTCGCCAATCTTTGAACGCAACATCATAATCATCCATGTACTTGAGTTGTAGAAGATGACCAATGGCCCATGTGATGATGATGTCGTCACTTTCCCAGTGAGTGTCTGTCTTTTTACCGACGCCGAGAACATTAGCAAGGTCTTGTGCAACACTGGGCTTCTCGGCAATGATGACAATAGACATATGGAATAGGGCCGCCGACGACCATACTTGAACCCTCCTTTACTTTTTCAATGATGCTTTCGTGTGCATGAAATGATACATTTCATCGTAGATTGTCACTTATGATTCCAGATTCATTCGCCTTCTGCTTGCCCTTTCATCCCATTCTTCTTCAGCACCTGGTCCTCCGCATCCTAGACAACCTGGGTAACCAGCTTCCAATAGGTCGTCCATTGATTGAAGCAAGAGATCCATCAATTCACTCGCAGCATATGGAATCCACAATGTGCTTGGATGGTCAAACATTACCTCAGGGCCACAATACAACATGGGACTTTTCTCTAGAGCAGGGTTGCCGTTGAGGATGATTACATCCATTTCAATACTAATTATCTGTGGAAACTGTTGGCGTGCAGGCATTGTATCTCCCATTTTGAGGACAAGTGTATTCAAATTCTTATGGTATTCTTCGGGAGCCATGATTGAAGATACACCTTCTTTCAATATCATCCGAGCTGCTTCTTGTACAGCAGGCCATGCAGGGTCGGTGATTCGCATGATTTGGCCCAACATGAGGCAAGTCTTGAAAGATGGTGTCCTAGAGTCCCCGACATGGGCGTGTTCTATCGTTGGTTTGGGCGGCCATTGCTCAAATTTCAAGATTCAGAACGGGCTCACCTCAGAAGCCTCAAGTTGTTGAGGCTCTTTTCGAATAACCCTATCACTCGTTCTGCCCTCAAATTAACTTATAAGCCACGAAAATCTGTTCCAGTTGAGGTATTCGGGCATGTATATCCTCATCCGTTTGGGTTGGCGGCAGGTATGGATAAGAACGCCATTGCACTACGTGGTTGGGAAGCAACAGGGCTTTCATTTATTGAGATTGGTGGAGTAACACAACACCGGCAAGATGGAAATCCTAAACCCAGAATGTTCCGTGCTGATGCAACTCAAGCCCTCGTTAACAGAATGGGATTCAATAACGAAGGTTCAGAGCAGATTTCTAAAAATTTAGCTAAACACTTCGCGAAATATGGTTCGCCAAATGTACCCCTTTGGGTTAATCTTGGAAAATCAAAAATTACACCTTTAGAGGATGCACACGAAGACTATGGTGCAACAATGCGGGCTCTCTGGACATATACAGATGTCTTTGTTGTCAACGTTTCATCTCCAAATACTCCCAATCTTCGTGAGCTTCAAAACGATGAAGGCCTGATGCGTATTTTGGAGAAATGCCATCAGGTGAACCGAGAACTAGCACTAGCCGGTGTAGAGAAACCAATCCTTGTCAAGGTGGCACCTGATTTGACAGACCAACAACTCGAACATGTTGTCCATACCGCTCGTTCAAGTGGTGCTTCTGGAATTGTTCTTTCGAACACTACGCTCGTCCGACCAGATGCGAAAACATCCAAGGAACAGATGATCTTTGCAGAAAAGGGTGGGTTGAGTGGCCGTCCTTTGTTGAACCGTTCCACTGAAATGATACGGATTGTTAGCAATATCACAAACGGGGAATGGCCTATTATTGGGGTTGGAGGCGTAATGTCTGCTGACGACGCATGGGAAAAAATCATGGCTGGGGCTTCTTTGGTGCAAGCATACAGTGGATTTGTGTTTGAGGGGCCTTCGTTAACAAAATCTGTGGTTCATGGGATTCATAAACATCTCGAAACGCTAGGGTACTTGACGCTACGTGATGCGATAGGCACAGAATCAAAATCCAGTTGAAAGGGTTTCTAAGGGAGAGAGGGGTGACATATACATGTGGTCAAGGCGAACCCGGATTATGGTCGTCGGAGCTATCGTGACGCTGGGTTTGCTTGCTACAGTCCTTGTTCAAGCACCGGTACCTACTCGAACAGTTGACGAACTTATGCTGGACCCTGAGTCACATATCGGTGATGAAGTTGCAGTTCGGGGAGAGGTGCTTGACGGCAGTATTGACAATGGTACAATGATGTTCACCTTAGAAGGAGAATCCTATACTCTTGAGATCAGATACTCCGATGCCGCAGTATCCAACGGATTAGGAGACAATCGCACGGTATATGCAGAAGGCGTACTTTTGTTCGAAGATGGGACTTACGTATTGGATGCCACCACGATAAAGACATCTTGCCCTTCAAAGTATGAAGAAGAAGCAGATTTGGAATAATTTTCATTGTCGCTGATTTCATATAGGCTGGGCAGCAGGGCCCGATGGGATAGGTGGGGAGCCCGGCGTACCCTGTACCACAAAGCGTCGTTATGGTGGACCGAACGCCTTGGGGCGGCGAGAGCGGCTTTGAGGTTCCCGTAGGCGGACGTTGATGTCTCGCCCCCACATGACTCGGGTGTCATGAACCGTATCCGGAAGGAAACGGGAACTGAATAACCGGGGGATTAGGTCAGGCCGGGAACGGAGCAGCCCTACCTGGAGCCATGGGTGCTGTGGGGTGTCGGGATGGAGGAAGCTTGCGGACTTGGCCTCGTTGAACGAGCGTCCACCCTTGGCACTCCCACTCAAATATCAAACACGACATCACAAAACCACCCAGGACCTTGAAACTCAGGTACATCTGGGTCAGGTGGTGGAAGTGTGACTCCGACAGCTATCTTTTCTACCGCAAGCTTGTGGGTTGTGACTGCTTTAATTTCCAGCTCTCTCTCGATTTCTTCTGCATTTACCCATGTGACTTGAACAACTGCTGTAAGGCCAGTATCATGCTCTTCAAGCATCACAGCCCCATCAAGAAACCACTGATTATGAATTTCTTGTCGGTAGAGTATCTCTTCCAACCAAGTCACCAACAACATACTCTTGTCATGAGGTGAATGCTTACATTGAATTCTCCATACGCCGTAGTGTCGAACTTGTTTGGGTGCAGCAATGTTCCCTTCTGGTGAAGCCAATAGCGTCTGTACGCCTAATGCCGATTCTATTAGAAGGGATTCATACGAGGAGGCAAAGGCTCTCAATGCAACGTCCGCAGTTGTTGGCCAGGGCCATGCACTCACGAAATCACCTCACCGTTTGGACACTTGAAGATTCCACACTTGTTCACCAATACGATGAATCAAATCCTCTCGGCTCAGGACAAACGAATCGGTTCGTTCAGCGGCAAGGATGCATTCACACGCTGCATTGGCTAGCAGGGCTGTGGATTGGACATCCAAGTTCCTAGATAGAGAAAATGCAATGGCTACAGCAGCGGCATCAATAAGTCCAATCATTTGTCGGAGGTCTACAAGACCACAGGGAGCATGGACGGTGTCATATTCTGCTGAGTAAATAGTAACTCCAGCTTCCCCCGATAAGACCACTACATGGCTCCATTTGTATTGTTGAATCAATTTTTCAGCAGCCTCAGAACCAGTTGTTGCACCAACTCTGCGGCGCATAAGTTCCAAACCTTGGTGTTGGAACAAAATCCAATCTACTCCTTCGGTACGATGTAACCCCGTAAGTTTAGGGTCTGCAATTACGGGTAGGCCCATCTCTTTAGCTTTGGAAAACAAAATTTCCGACCCTTGGTCAGTGACAACTCCCTGCCCGTAATCGGATACGATGAGGGCTGATGCGCCTTCCAAGTCTGTCACGGCTTGTTCATAGAGTGCTTCTGATGCCTCGATTGGAACAGGGGCATCTTCTTCAATATCCCAACGAAGCAATAGTTGTTCTTCCTGAATCAGGCTTTCTCGAGATGCAAGCATACGTGTCTTAACAGTTGTAATTCGGTCTTCAATAATTGCGATTCCATCTGTAGAAACCCCCTCTGCTTCAAGTAATTCAATAATACTCAATCCTGCTGAGTCATCACCTACGACGCCGAAAAGATGGCTTGTCATTCCCATTGACTTTAGTCCACGCGCAACGTGTGCGGCGGCCCCAACATCTTCTTCTCTGGATGTTTCTCTCAATACTGGAACTGGGGCTCGTGAATTTAGGTTATTTGCATATCCGTGGATATAACAGTCCATCATGACATCGCCAATAAGGACAATCTTTGACTCATCGTGAGAACGCAAGTGTCCTTTGAGGTCAGACAGTACGTCATGGAGCATTGCTTCTTCATCAGTCATTCCCATATCGTTCACTCCAAGCGGTTATTGTTCTTTCAAATCCTTCATGATTTGGTCGTGTTCAGATTCTGAGATATTCAACTGATTTCTCAATGTCGATAGAATAGCGTGTTCATCCATTGTAATGATCTTGTCTTTGTATGCAGTTTTTACTGCCTCTGCGTAAGTAGGATAGTGTTCAGACACGACAGGCATGTTCCTCGCTTTGTCTAATAATGTGTTATGCGTTACAGAATCAATTCCAAAAGCAACACGGAAGGTGTCAAGCAATGCTACTTCTTCTTGCATAATTTCTCCATCATCAAGGGCTTGTAGTATCATATCGAAGTACACTTCTTCTGGAGGCGGGATTTTGAGTTCTTTCCTTGCTTCGTTCGAAAGTCTACGAGCACGTTCGGGATGCATTCCTAAGAATTCTACGACTTCATTGAGTAGAGATTGTTCATCTCTCGTAATTTTTCCGTCTTCCCAGGCCCTTGCAAACATTCTTCGGACTAATTCTTCACCATATTGGGCGTCGAGTGATGCCATTCCTTCTGGATTAGAGACAGGGGATACGAGGGCTTCTTGAAAGAAATTCATCCCTTCGTCAAGATGCGAGAGTAACTCAAGAATTGGTGAAGTTGTATTCCACAATGTGCCGAGCTTAACCTGCTGCGAGTCATGGGTCACCATCTTGTTCAGAAACTGCTCCCTAAGTTCCTCTGCCCGTTGTGTTCCAAGTTCAGTGAGTGTATAGACGCGTTTACGCTGTTTCCCACCAGGAATATGACGCTGTTCAACATTGAGAAGACCTTGTTTTTCCATCCGTTTCAAAGTTCTCGGTATGTGTTTTCGTTGGACGTGTACTGCAGCAGAGATTCCAGCTTGTGTTAGAACGGCGGGTGCTTCCCAGCGTCCACTTGGTAGTCGTTGGTTGAGCAAATGCAAGAGTGAACGTTGTTCTGTAGTAAGAGTTCCCAAGTACCCGTCAACCATGTTCTCACCCCGCTTGTTTTTGCTCATGCAGTTGTAGCACATAGGACAATCGGTTCAAGGCGACGAAATCAAATGGAGGCAGCCAGTGGGATAATCATGGGGCGTGGAGAAAGGACCTATACCCCGAGGGTTCGAACAACCCGTCCTCTCGGCTCTTCTCTATCTGCAAATGCACCACCTGCTAAACCTCACACTCATCCAGTTGCGATGGATGGATTATGGTACATCTCCTCTCCGCTTGCCCAACGCCTTCATCAAAAAAGTGCTCTTGGGCAATTGACCAAAGATGGTGGAGTTCTTCTCACTGTTGAGGAAGTGATGTTTTCTCATTGGTACCGACATGTCCCCCTACCGCATGATGAAGATTGGTTGGGAGAGCAACTCAACGAGGACCCCTCAATTTTGTCACGTGTAATCGTTATGGATGTGATGCGCAATGGTGGAGAGCTGGTTGTGCCTGTAACTCACCTCAAAGATCGCTTTTCTAACCTTCACACTGCAACATGGGCAGTGCGGTGGCAGCGTCATGAATCATGGAAAAAACATGATGGGTTTAGCCAAATTCGTTTTCAAAGAACACATGATTTGATTGATTGGGATGAACTTCAAGGCTGGGTAGAAACCGTAGTTTCGCAGGGGCATAGGCCAGAATTGTGTGTCATGGATGAGGAATTAGACCTCACGGTATACATGCTGTCTCATGAATTACCGGCAGGAGACCAGCGAATTCCGTCTGATTTGGATGAAAATGAATTCTCTCAACTTAACGATTCTCTAAATAAATCAGTTCCTATTGAAGGAGGCTACTTCATGTCTGACGATTCGAAATGGATGTTACCAGCATTCGGAATACCCCATCTTTCGGGAAGGTATCTGCGTGAGGAAGAATACAAGTTCCTTGTACAACATAACAACGCTGATTCACTTTATCAACACCTCGCAGATCAGCGTTTACTTCTTCGCCCAGGCTTCAAATATGGATGTAAATGGAGAGTGTATGAAACTGAAATCAATGCAGAACATGCACCATGGCTTGTTCAACCGGTTGATATGGCTGCTGAGTCATGGGATGGAGTATGTCTTTCCGTTCGCCTTGCTGAAGGTGTGAATAAACGATGGTTGTGTGCAATTGCTAACCATGATTCTTGGAGATATCTCAGTATCCGCCGTTCAATTGGAGTATAAGTCGTTCATCTGGTCCACGGGCCTTCCCCACGGGTCAATGTTGTCTGATGTAATAAGTTCCTGTTCAATGGGACTGGAAGGTTTAGGTTCCTGGGCATTTGCTTCTCTAACAGGTTTGTTTGGGCGTAGTCCCAAAGCGAGATAGATTCCTATGAGCATGCCCGCAATCCCGAGGACACGGCCTGGCGTTCGCCATTCAGACAACAACATCTCATCCTCGTCAGAGGCGCTTAATTCAACTAGAATCACCCATTCTCCACCTTCCTCGGTTGATAATATGAGTTCTCCACGGACAAGCATATTGTCACTCAAAAGTCCATTTGGTTGAATTGTAAGCGTATATGAGCCGTTTTGGCTGAGAAGAACAAAATCATCCGCCTCAGCGATTCGAGATAATGGTCCTTCAATTTCAACTGAAATACGTTGTATGTTCTCTCCTAGTGACCCGATTGGGATCGATATGACTGAATTTTTTTCTGATGAAATACTTTCTTCGAATGTCCCTTCAATCGGTATCCGATTGAGGGTAAGAACTGGGTATTTTAGCTGGTATATCCCATCGTCACCACATTGGATTTGCCCTTCGAGTATAGTGAGAGCATTCGCCATTCCTGTTTGTGAGAATTCAATATGGAATGAATTCCCATCTAATGAGTTCTGTACGATGGATACACCTCTTCCATCTGATGATATGAGATTGCTTGTGCAAGGTCCTGGGTGATTGATACCCACTGGTATTGTAGCGTTGGGTAGTACAGTGGCGCTATAATCTGGTAAGTCCAATTCAAATGATGGTGAACAATTGGTTGATGTGAAGGTGATGTTTTGGCTATCATCACCACTTATGGATGCAGTCCAACCAACTAAAATACCATCATGAGTTCTAATTTGAATTCCTTCTGCTCCGAATTTAGAACCGTTACTGAAAAGATCAGACTGTTCTCCCTCATTGACTCCGCTAACGAGATCTTGTTGGCCATCCGCTTCAATCACCATCAAAAATGGAAAATTAGGGTTTGTATTGACTTCATTCCTGTCAATGTTTCCTGCAGATCTGTCGTGATAGGTCACAAGGATACCCGAGCCTGGGAGTCGGGTATCGTATCCTGAATCACTTCTCCGTTCGATATAGATGGATTCATCTTTCCCGATTGGAACCATCAGCACATCTCCAGATTGACTTGTCCCCTCAAGTGTTATTGTCGGCCCAATGCATGGTGAAACACTTTCGCTCGGCCAGGTTAGGTCAAGTTCAACGGTGCGGTTTGCTCCAATCATGTCAAGAATGCCACCGCTTGGAAGGGCAGGCCACAAGCCGCCACCATTCCAATTTCCACTCGCCATAACGTCCCAATCTCCCAAGCCTTTCCAGGTTTGGAAGGAAGAGTCATCATGAACCGGATAAAGGTCAACGGCACCCATTTGGTGCATCATTTCATGCATAATTGTTCCAATACCACTCGTTCCTGTTTGTAGGCTCGCCATGGTGTAGTGGTCAACAGAGTAATCATCTGCAACACTTATGGGTGAGTCAAAATGTGTGAAATGGCTCCAAATTCTATTTTTCACAGCAGGATTTTCTTCTTGCCCCTTTGAGGTGTGTAAGATTAGGAGTCTGTCAATAGTTCCATCCGCATCAAGGTCAAACGGGTCCCATTCAACGGACATTGATACCGCTTCAACAACTTCTCGTGCAAGTTCTACGGGCATGAAATTCCCATTCTCGTCAACATCACGGCTTGAAGTATCTCCTCCATAGTATGCTAGCTCGTTGTTTGCCCGTATGATTTCAGGGTAAACCGTGAGGGTGACATTGGTCAAATTCCCTGACACCTCATGGAAGTAATCTGAGGCACGATTGGATAACAAATTACGAGCCTCGTCAGGACCCCATTGTCCATTTGATGGATTTGATTCAAAATCAACAATGAGGACCAACCATGTTTCATTATGTTGTAGACCTGTGAGCTCTTCAGTGTCATGAGTTTCAATAAAATTTCGTTCGAGGATCCACGTGTCAACGATTTCTTCATTAAGGAAACTCCATCCTCCAATTGAGATGAACGCAAGAGCAGCGAGGAGTGTGAGTAATCGCTGCATGAGTATCCCATGGGGAACTCATGTTTCAACGTTCGTTGATACTGAGTGGGGCTTTATCGTTTATGCAGTGTCCGATAAGAGAGTGGACATTGGACTCCACTGAGTGGATTCACGTCCAATACGAATCAAGAGCAATTCATCTCGTTCAAAAGTAGACCAACCCAATGGTCCATCCTCGCATAACAAAATTTCCTGAGGTAGAATTGAATTTTCCTTCATGAGATGGATAAGTCGTTGGGGCATTCCATGTTCTGGGAACGGATCGTTCAGAGCCACAAGACTGCCCTCAAGGTCTAACTGAGGTCTCATAGGTAGTCCAGGGCGATGATTTTGCAATCCCATGAGGTCAAAACCACGAAGCGATGTACCTAGTTGCCTGAAATTTTCTCTCAATCTTTTCGGGCATGGTGAACCGTCACAACCTGTAATGATTACATCTGAAATGTCGTTGTTAAGTACATGTTCCATCAAACGATTTCTGTCGAGTTTTGATGCACAGATTCCAGTAAATCTCATCATGCTGTATCCCTCAATAGGTTTTGCTCCATAATGGGCATTGGCACCTAAACATGAGCAATCCGCGATAAGTATTCGGCGTTTTCTCCCTTCATGGTCCAAGCGTGTTTTTGAAATCCCAAAGTGATTTGGAACCATTATGAACCATCTTGAGCCAATTGCTTCTGAACTGGACCAGTAGATGAGGAGTAATAACAATCCAAATCCAGTACTCCGTTCAGGTACCGAAAGCAATAGCAATATCGTTCCAAAGCCATAAATTCGCCATCGCCAAAATCCAGCAGTTTGTTGATTGAGCATGCCACCTTTGCCCAAGAATATTAATGACATCCATGTAAAGGTGAAGATCATTAGCATCCAAACACTCAGTACAGCATAGAGTAAGATGTCAACAGCATTGTACTGCGCAACCAAATTCACAGAGAGATGATGCTGATGGCCTGCATCATACACCCATGGAAATAACCAGCCTAACATTCCTGTTGAAAGCAGGGTGACCCCCATGACTCCGCCCCATGTCCACCTACGTAGAGCACGAAATTCGCCAGGGAGAAGTCCAGGTTTGGCAAACTGTAGGAAATGGTGTACCGATAAGGGCAATGCGCTCAACATTCCGAGGATAATCGCTGTAAGCCAACGGACTACACTCCATTCAGCAGGTTCGTAGACGTTTAAACAAGCATCAGGGCATGGTTGAAGATGGTTGAGAAGCCCTGCAAGGACGCTGTCGATGACCAACAACCAAGCAAACGACAGTAACACAACACTCAGGAATACAATTGTTGTACGAAATGTTAGTTCATCAAAATGTGACTGTACTGGTGTGTTTGCGTCCGATTCTAGGAGAATGGACATTGTTCCAACTCATACAAGGTCAGTATATTGCTTAGGTGCTCGTGATTGAACAATTGTTCTGTATACACCAAAGATAGCCCAAAGCGTGAGCATTCCAACGACAAGTGAATAGCCCCATGGTTCAGAATTATCAACAAGATAAGCGAAGAGCATTCCAAGGCCAGCAGCAACTGCTCCTCGTCGAACTCCTTGAGGAACGGCTAGGCTTCGGTCAAGGTGGGGAGGTCCGCCCGAAAATCTGCGTTCATAGAATTCCCCTTGGATGACTGCTGCAATGATGATTAAGGAAAGTGTGGTCCAATAGTAGAGGTTTCCATTGGTGAAGAATTCACCCGCAATGCCTTCCTGTCGTTCTGCTTCAATCGCTTCAGGATTTTCTTCCGCAACAAATAGTGCATCATAATCTCCGACGCTAATTGTTCGGAGCGACACGTCTTCGTCAGTCACTAATGGGGCTGCACTTGGCTCGCTAATGATAAACGAAAGAATGTTCCACTTATCACCTTCATCAAACGCTCCGTTACCGTTGACAGCGTTCCCTACAAGTTGGAAATTAACTGAACCGATATCTTCTGCAGGAGCAGTCCAAGTTACGACCCAATCGTTAGCGGGCTCGGACTGAGAGAGTGCTCCTGGTTCATCAGGATCTTGCTGACTTCCTTCTCCTGCAGTGAGTGTTCCTGCGTTGTAATCGTACAGAACATAGCCACCGATTTCGTTAGTAGCGTGTTGGAGGTTGATGGTAAACTCATAGGTCTGACTGAGATTGTAAGCTCTTGGAACTCCAGAAATTGATACAACAACTTCGGTAGATGGTGCCCCGCCTCCGTGACAAGTACATCCCGTTTCGACGATGATACCACTGCCATTATTCCACGGTGGTCCGTTGGGGTTCCCAAGTACTGGAGCAGCAAGCATGAGTGCCATGATTGCCATCAGGATGATGTTGCGCAGTGGTCGTTGCATGGTCTCACCTAATTTTTCCACTCGGCCCCGCTCTTTGAATGTTGCTTCCTAACCGTAAGCCAAAGAGAGGTTCAGATGTCCTTGATAGCATTGTTTAGGCCAGTCATCATAGCCTTTCCATCGCCAAAGAGCATCATGGTTTTGTCCATGTAAAATAGGTCGTTGTCGACGCCTGCATATCCTACAGACAATGAGCGCTTGATGATGACAACTGTGCGCGCTGCATCTGCATCGATAATAGGCATACCAGCCAACGGCCCTTCTCCACTTCGTGCAGCGGGATTGGTGGTATCGTTGGCTCCAATAATGATAGCCACATCACATTCTGGGAATTCGGGATTGATTTCATCCATCTCAATGAGTTGTTCGTATGGTACATTTGCTTCTGCGAGAAGGACGTTCATGTGGCCAGGCATACGTCCAGCAACTGGGTGGATGGCGTACTTGACTTCTGTACCAAACTTCTCTCCGATGAGGTCAGCAAATTCCTTCACTTGGTGCTGGCATTGTGATACAGCCATTCCGTAACCAGGCACGATGATGACTTTCTGTGCACCATCAACCATCATTGCTACTTCATCGGCATCAGAACCAATTTTTGTTCGAGTTAACTCAACCTTTTCTCCAGTACCACCAAAGGACTTGAAGAGAACATCTGGCAACGTTCTGTTCATTGCTTTGCACATGATGAAAGTCAAGATCAATCCGGAGGCACCAACTAGAGAACCGGCCACGATAAGGACTGAATTCCCTACAATGAATCCGGTAAAGGCTGCTGCAATTCCAGATAGTGAGTTCAGCAGGGATACAACAACAGGCATATCTGCACCACCGATTGGAAGAACCAACACAATCCCGAGAATACAGGATATTGCGATAATGGCCCAAAGGTAGTCCGTGTTTCGTGGGTCACCAATACTGAGGTAGATGAGTGAAAATACAGTGAGCACTAACAAAACCTTCACCGGATTGAGCCATGTAGGCCCCCAAGTGGGAGTTTTGAACCACTTCCCAAAGACAGAGATTCCACCCTTGAGTTTGAACATTGCAAGAATTGAACCCGTGAGTGTCATCCAACCCACAAGAGCTGAAAGACCAGCAGCAATCATAATCACTTGAATTTCAAGACCTGTAGGTACTGCAAGCGTACTGTCCTCAATATACTTCCATGATTCTGACAAAGCAACCAATGCCGAGGCAGCTCCACCAAATCCGTTGAACAATGCAACGAGTTCAGGCATTCCTGTCATTTCGACACGAATTGCCATGATGATTCCAATAACGGAACCAACGACAAGACCAGCAATAATGAGCGTCCATTTTGCGTCTCCAGCAGCCTCCATCTTGACTACAGTAGTAATCACTGCAACAAGCATTCCTAGGGCACCGTATTGGTTACCACGAGGAGCCGTCCTTGGATGTCCAAGTTTCTTTAATCCAAAGATAAAGAGGGCGGCTGAAAGAAGATAGCCAATAGGAATCCATTCTTCCATTTCAAGCCCTCCTTTTCTTTCCTGCGATCATATTGAGCATCCGATTGGTTACGGCAAATCCACCAACAACGTTGATCATGGCTAGAACAATGGCCACGAATGCTAGGAGTCCGGAAACTAGAGTTTGGCCTCCATCAAAGGCTACATTGGCAGCGAATAATGCTCCAACGACACTGATTCCTGAAATCGCATTAGCACCGCTCATTAACGGTGTGTGAAGTGTGGCAGGAACTTTAGTAATCAATTCAAAACCAAGGAAGATAGCGAGTAAAAAGAGAGTAAGGTCTGCAATAAGTGTAGCTTCTGTAATCATTCAACCACCCCGGCTAAGCGAGTTTGTTTTGGATGGATCACTCCATCCTTGCAGATGAGCACGCCACCCATACCGCCTACATAGAAATCCGAGCCTTCTGGAGCACCAACCAAGATGTCGTCATCCTCTGATATCTCAACATTATGTTCTTTTACTAAGGATGTGAAAAAGGCGGTCAAGTTGTTTGAGTATAGCATACTTGCTGTGTTGGCTAAGGTTCCCGGCAGGTTCGATGTTCCAACAATGATGACGCCGTTGGCAGTGGTTGTGACTTCTCCCTGAACGGTGCTTTCACAATTCCCACCTACATCAGCATTCATGTCAACAACTACTGCTCCTGATTTGAAGGTGGAGACAGCACTTGAGGGCACGGTAATGGGTGCCGGACGGCCGAAGATACGTGCGGTTGTAACAATAATATCAGCGTCTGCAGCAACGCCGCAAACAGTGTCGTTGACTTTCTGAATGAATTCAGGTGTCAATGGTTTTGCATATCCCGATTCGTCTTCAAAGTCGTCCATCCCATCGACCTCAATGAATCGCCCACCTACGGATTCTATTTGTTCAGCCGCAGATTTACGGACGTCCGATGCATATACAACAGCACCTAGGCGCTTGGCGGTAGCAATTGCTTGCAGTCCTGCTACACCACTGCCCATTATGACGACTTTTGCTGGACGGATGGTTCCGGCTGATGTTGTCATCATGGGAATGCCTCGAGGTACATGTGCGGCACCCAACAGAACCGCTTTGTATCCTGCTAAATTGTCCTGGCTCGAATTAACATCCATCGATTGAGCCCTGGAAAGTCGACGGGGAATCATATCCATGGAAAGAAGGGTAATCTTGGCATCAATGCACGCTTTGACGTACTCTGGATTACGGAATGGATCAGATACACAAGCGAGATTTGTACCTGCTGCAACGCCTTCAATACCAGGGAATCGGATACAAACAAGGTTTTCACAAGCCAGTACAACTTCACGACTTGCAACAGTTGCTCCGGCTGCTTCATAATCAGCGTCGTTATAATTTGCTGCCATCCCAGCACCTTTTTCAATAAAAACTTCGAAACCAGCCTTGGTTAGTTTCTTCATACTGGTGGGTACAATCCCGACTCGAGTTTCGCCTTCAGGTTCTTTGGGGACGCCAAGTTTCATGCCTATGCCTCATGGATATCACCCACCAGTTCGGTGAGTGATGACTTTCCCACTGAAAGGGGGTTTTTAGAGAAGTCGCTCCGAACCCATGAAGTGGTGTCGCTGATAATTGTTGGAATGATACGCAGTGCATCATTTTCATAAAGGTCTCCCAATTGCCGTCACCATTGTCCTTATGGACTGAAAACTGTTGGTTCTAAACGAGCGGTGAAACCATGGTAGCAGGTCGTAGAAAAATTGCAGTAATTGGAGCAGGAAACGTTGGAGCAACATGTGCATTTGTACTTGCTCAAATGAAAGTTGCCGATATCGTCCTCTTGGACATTTACGAAGGATTTGCAAAAGGGAAAGCTCTAGATATGTCCCAAAACGCAAATGTTCTCAATTATGATGGCCGTATCACCGGGACTGCGGATTACAACGATATCGCAGGCGCTGATGTCGTCGTCGTGACGTCTGGCTTCCCCCGACAACCCGGCATGACCCGAGAAGATCTCATCGGCAAGAATGCAGACATCGTGTCGCAAGTCGGAGAAGGCATCAAAAATCATGCACCCGACTGTGTTGTCATTGTTGTAACAAACCCCCTGGATTTGATGACCTATCACATGCAAAAAGTCACTGGATTCCCTGCTGAGCGTGTCATCGGTCAAGCCGGCGTTCTTGACAGTGCTCGTATGGCTCATTTCATCGCACTAGAACTCGGATGTGCAGAAGAAGATGTATCTCCAATGGTTCTTGGTGGACACGGTGATACCATGGTCCCCCTTCCACGATACACGACCGTTGGCGGAATACCTATCACGCAATTGATGACAGAAGATCGTATCGAAGCAATCAGCAAGCGAACTGCTGGTGGTGGTGGAGAAATTGTCAAACTTCTAGAACGTGGTTCTGCTTTTTATGCACCTGGTTCTGCAGCAGCTGTGATGGCTGAGTCCGTACTTAATGATAGAAAGCGTTTGATACCTGCTTCATGCTTGATGACCGGGGAATACGGTTTGGATAATGTCTACATTGGAGTTCCTTGTATCATCGGAGCATCGGGTGTAGAGCGAATCTTTGAACTTGACTTAACAGATGAAGAAATATCTTCCCTGCGCGGCTCAGGTAATTTTTACAAGGGCCAACTCAAAGATATTCTTGGCTATTGAGGGCGCTCAATGCATAGGCTGTGAGTCTTTCCTGCTGTCGTTGAATTATCGACTGGATTGAGTTTTCTTAACATGACCTTACCGGTTTTTCCTCTGCTACGCATCCGAGTCAGTATTTCTTGTCCAATGTAGCATCCTTTATTGGGATGTACCAAATGTTCTAACCCACAAGAAAATGGATGTACACTTGTTGTAATTTCATGTCCGTGGAATGGAATTTGGTTCATCACTCGGTGCTCATCCCATTGTTGTTTGTTCCAAGTTGGTTGATAGTTGTGGCTTTTTGCTAAGACCATCATCCAACCTAGATTACTTAGGTGAATTGTTGCTTCATCCGGAACAGATACTGGTTCAATGCCAACGAATACATCGTTGAGATGAGACACATCCGTAATTGAAATGTTTCTACCTAGTATTCGGCTCATAAGATGCTTAACAAGTTGGTCTTTGTGTTCCTCAAACCCAACCAAAACTACGTGTTCACCGACCAGAAGTACGTCGCATACATCAATGATTTTTGCATTACCGTTCGTAAGCGGTGCAGTGCATGGGCCATCGACAAGGTTTGTGGATAAACCATCAAGAAAGGAGAGGATATCGTCTCCGGTCAAAAGTAAAACAGATGAATTAAACCGATAAAGGCTCATGAATTACCCTCAGGAGAAGGATTCGCCGCAGCCACAGGATGATTCAGCATTAGGATTGTTAATTTTGAATCCACCACCCATGAGACGGTCGACATAATCAATTTCAATGCCGTCAAGAAGATGACTTGATGCAGAAGGCACGAGTACTCTGAACCCGCCGATTTCTATCTCTTGGACTGATTGTTCCGTGGATTCAACAATTTGCAGATCGTACATGTATCCTGAGCATCCACCACTAAGCACTCCGACAAGAAGTGCATGGCTGCGGTCATCTCCAAATGCATCTTCAAGCATTGCAATGGCCTTTTCGGTCATGGTTAAGTTCACATCAACCTCTTCAGGTTTTACCATCATAACGGGTGATGCTGAATCGCAGGTTCCACAGTCCATGCTACTCCCAACCAGTGGACGTTTTTGAAGTTGACCTAATGCAGAGGCTCAATGTACACAATTTTATTCACGGACTATCAGCGTTTTTTACGCTTCTTTTCTACTGCTTTTTGAAGAATATTGCACCGCCGAATTTGGTCCTTAGCACGCTTTGTTGCTGCTATGTCCAACCCCCTGGGTATGGCTTGTTGGAAGCATTTGACAGCGTCGTTATACCGTTCCATTTCAGCATAAGCTGTCCCCATGTTGTAGAGAGTTTCGCCTCGGACTTCTGTTGGTCGGATGAGCATAGCTTGGTGATAGGATTCTACACACTTGGGGTATTCTTCAAGGAAATAGTATGCATTGCCGCGATTATTGAGAATTCGGATTATCATTGCATCATCACCAGCAAAGTTTGGTAGTGCTTTGTCAAAGCAAGAAAGTGCCTCTCGATACTTCCCGTCATCAATGAGTTGGATTCCTTGGTTAAACCATGCAACCTCTTGGTTTGAAATTGCATTAGATGTTGTATTTTGAGGAATATTTTGAGCCGCAGCAGTCGTTGCATCGAGTGCTGCTTTAGCCAAGTCAACTTGTTGGCTATTTTCAGCGGGTTGTGCAACCAATTGGGGCTCCCGTGGCGTGAGGAGTAAGTCGTTTGCAGCGGTTGGTTGTTGTACAACATCAGTAGCAACTTGTGTCTGAGTCATCTCAATTGGTGGAGCGGAGTAATTGTGTTCCACAAGGGGTGCGATTTCTGCTGGTGCTGGTGCTGGTGCTGGTGCTGGTGCTGGTGCTGGTG
>TARA_B110001452_G_scaffold98655_1_pt1 | contig 29656 bp, 22 predicted proteins | sample TARA_B110001452 | Tara Oceans TARA_B110001452 (sample SAMEA4396971) | marine metagenome | biome: Polar Biome; feature: [DCM] deep chlorophyll maximum layer (ENVO:01000326); material: water (ENVO:00002006), including particulate matter (ENVO:01000060) such as... | depth 25 m
TCACCAGGAAATGCCTTGGGTGGCGAAATTGGGGATTCATTTTCAACTGAACATTTCTCTAAGATACTAGAAGGCGATTCTTTTTGGATTTGGTTCGTTAATTCTCTAATCGTAAGCATTGGCACCTCTTTGCTTGGCCTTACAATTGCAATTCCAGCAGGTTATGCCTTTAGCCGCTACAAATTTACTGGGCGGGATGTTTCGATGTTTGCATTCTTATTGGTTCAAATGTTTCCTGGCATCATCATCCTCGTACCTTATTTCCTTGTCATGAAGACACTCGGCCTCTTGAATACGCATCTTGGATTGATTCTAGCATATTGCGTGACTGCTTTACCATTATGTGTTTGGATGCTAAAAGGATTCTTCGATACAATACCCAGAGAACTTGAAGAGGCTGCAACTCTGGATGGCTGCAACCAATTCCAAGTATTCACAAAGGTAGTTTTGCCTTTATCAAAGCCTGCAATCGCTGTAACAGCTCTCTTTAGTTTCTTAGCGGCTTGGAATGAATTCCTTCTCGCCTTAACCTTCAATACTTCGAACGATATGTACACATTACCAGTTGGACTTGCTTCTCTGATCTCCTCTACAGGTCAAGCCTGGGGAGACTTTGCAGCAGCAAGTTTGCTGGTTAGCCTACCTGTCGCTTTACTTTTCTTATTCTTCCAGAAGTTCCTCATCGAGGGATTGTCTGCTGGTGGTGTGAAAGGGTGATCGTATGGTTGAAGTGAATTTTAAGAATGTGAGTAAAAAATATGAAGATGGCTTTGAAGCAGTTAAGGACCTCAATTTAGACATCAAAGATGGTGAGTTTCTTGTCCTACTCGGCCCCTCTGGATGTGGTAAATCAACCACATTGAGGATGCTTGCTGGTTTGGAGGAGATTACCGATGGTGATGTTCTTATCGACCATTTGAAAGTCAATCATTTACCACCAGGTGCTCGGGATCTAGGTATGGTGTTCCAATCTTACGCTTTGTATCCGCATATGACTATACGAAACAACTTATCATTTGGATTACGAATGGTAAAAGGAGAATTGAAACTGACTAAGGATGAAATTGATTCCAGAATACAAGAGATTTCTGAGGTATTAGAATTATCAGATCATCTTGAGAAAAAACCCAAGGAATTGAGTGGTGGGCAGCGCCAGAGAGTTGCTTTGGGACGGGCATTGGTGAGACGTCCGAAAGTTCTCCTGATGGATGAACCCCTTTCAAATCTAGATGCCGAACTTCGTCATCAAATGCGTAAAGAGATTCGTAGGCTCCACGATACACTTGGCACGACAACAATCTATGTTACACACGATCAAATCGAAGCAATGACATTAGCCGACCGTATTGCTATTCTCGACAAAGGTGAGTTGCAACAACATTGTGCTCCAATGGAGGCTTACCATAATCCTGCAAATGATTTCGTTCGTTCGTTCCTTTGCAAACACATCGATGAATTGGTTGATACAGCAAATGCATTGTTCAAGAAACCAGGGGAGGAAAACGAATGAAATTTGTCGCCCGTTTCTTAATCTTGATGATGCTCATCGTTGTGTTTTCTCCTCTCTCATCCAACGATGCACAGGCTTCTGGACATACCCCCTCAACGATGACCACATTCTCGTTCAAGGGCTTTGCAAGCGAGGTCTTTGTTGCTGGCGAATGGAATTGGAGCGACCATATCCCAATGGCTGAACAGAATGGGATTTGGACAGTTGATGTTGAACTGCAGGAAGGACTGTATTGCTACAAATTCATCGTTGATGGAGAGTTCATCTTTGATCCAATGAATTCAGAACGTTCCTATTGTGGAGATCTTGAAAATTCGCTTGTTCGTGTTCGTGATCATACACGTCCCCAATTTACTGCTGAATTGATTGACCAATCGCTTGTTGTAACCTATCATCCTGGTTCATCAGGTGCAGATTTTGATGGTACTCCAACGGATATTTCCGGTGCTGTTTGGGATGCTCAAGAGATGACGTGGACGTATGCTGTAAGTGGATTGACCGCTGGTAAACATACGCTGAACATCGACGGTTTCGATGTTGATGGAAATCCTGCTTATGACTTGCTCGTACCATTCTGGACAGGTCCGAGTACTGATTTCGAATGGCAAGACGCGCTCATCTACATGGTCATGACCGACCGATTTGTTAATGGGAATTCATCGAACGATGAACCCATGGTTGGTGCAGCACAAGGGGCTGATTGGCAAGGTGGGGACTTTGCTGGGGTAACTCAGATGATTGAATCCGGTTATTTCGATGAATTAGGCGTCGGAGCTCTTTGGCTTTCTCCCTTCAATACGGCGGCTAACGGAACTGGAAAAGCTGGGGATGGCGTTCATGATGTATCGGCTTTCCATGGCTATTGGCCAACGGAACCACGAGGCATTGAACCCAAACTTGGAACTGAAGAAGAACTCCATGCACTTGTTGAAGCAGCCCACGACCGTGACATTCGTGTCATGATGGATTTTGTTGTCAACCATGTTCATGAGCAACATACCTACCATGAAGAGCATCCAGAATGGTTCAATGCTGGTTGCATTTGTGGTTCTGCAGACTGTGATTGGACCGAGCATCGCTTGGATTGCCAATTCACATCGTACATGCCTGATGTCAATTGGAAGATCCGTAATGCTTCTGAACAATTCATTGATGATGCACTCTGGTGGCTTGAAACCTATGATCTTGATGGCCTGCGAATTGATGCAGTTAAACACGTCGAAGATTTGGCCACGAGAAATTTAGTAGCCCAAGTCAACGAACGATTTGAGACGGTTGGAACGGATTACTATCTCAAGGGTGAAACAGCGATGGGTTGGGAAGGTCACTCTCTCCAAGACAATCAAGACCAATATGGAACAATCAATGCGTACATGGGTGAAGATGGGTTGGACGGTCAAGCCGACTTTGTTCTCTATCATGCAGTTGTCGACAATGTTTTCGTTTCTGGTAATGAGAATTACATGCATCTCGATTATTGGACCAACCGAAGTCAAGATCAATATCTCAATGGCTCAATTATGGTTCCATATGTTGGTAGTCATGATGTGCCTCGATTAACGAGCCGAGCAGATACTGGAACCAATGATGCTTTCAATCAATGGGCAGAAGATGGGCTTCCTGGTCAACCTGGTGATATCTCTGCCTACAATGCAGCCATGCAAGCATATGGCTGGTTGTTGACAACACCAGGGGCTCCACTTCTCTACTACGGAGATGAATACGGGGAATACGGAGGCGCAGATCCTGATAATCGACATATGTATCGAAATGAAAGTTTGTGGAGTACAATGGAAACACAATTGTTTGAGAACATTTCAGAACTTGGTAAATTACGCTCCGAATCGATCGCATTACAACGTGGTGAATACAGTACAAGATTAGCAATGACGAATCTTTTGGTCTACAATATGACACATGATGACCAGGTCATGTCCATTGTTCTCAATCGTGGTGCTCCGACGTCTATTGATGGCTTTGAGAGTAACGATGTTGTTCGCTTTGGTGAATCAGAAATGCTCGATGGTACACTCTCGGTGGGGGCACATTCTGTGACCGTTATCGAAATCGATGCTGATGTTATTGTGGCTCCTGCCTACGGTTGTACAGATTTAACAGCAACGAACTTTGACTCATCTGCTACTGAAGACGATGGCTCCTGCGAATATCCTCCTGAACCAATCCTCGGTTGTACTGATAGCACAGCAACAAATTTTGACGCTGAGGCGACCCAAGATGATGGCAATTGCCAGTATGAAACTGACCCCGTTGACCAATGCGCCAATGTATTCTGTGATGTATGCCCTGATGGATGGATAACGCTGCCAGCCGAGGAGGGCGAATGTTGTCCAAGTTGTCAGGAGCCCAGTGAAAATAACCAAACAACTACTACAAATCAAACAAGTTCAAACAATGAAACACAATTGCCCGATTCAACCAACGAAACGAACGGGAATCAATCAGTTTCTGATGAAATGAAAACGTGCGAAGGGTGTTGTGGGGATACATTCGAGGTTACTATCGATGAACCATGTCCAATTCCGGCTTGTTCGACGTGTGAAGATTCACAGGGAAGTGAATCGAAATCTTCCACTATTGTATTAACACAATCACTGTTGATTGGAGGCATTATTCTTGCAGCAATCGTTCTCGTATCTACAAGGAAGAGAAGTAGTTTTCAAGATGAAGACACGTTCAATTTAGAATCAAACGATCAAGAAAATTGATTGTAAAATTCAAGATAATCTTGAATCATACGCTGTCCACTAAAGCCTGTTGATGCGACAATACTTGCTTTCATCATCTCAGCCCATCCATCTTGGTCATTTTCCCATAGCGGTATGACCTCATGTTCAAGCACGTTGTAGATGTTGTTTGCATCTCGCTCATCATCCCGATCGTCTTCACCTTCACCAATCGCCCATCCATTCACGCCATGAACACAGGCTTCAGGCCACCATCCATCAAGAATCGAACAATTTGGAACTCCATTCATGGCTGCTTTCATGCCCGATGTTCCTGATGCTTCCATTGGTCGGATCGGATTGTTTAACCAAATGTCAACCCCACTTGTCATCATCAAACCGGTTTTCATGTCATAATTTTCAATGAAAGCTACTGGAATATCGTCTTCAATTTGTTCGGCAGAAGCGAAAATATCACGAATCAATTGCTTACCACCCTGATCTCTTGGATGTGCTTTCCCTGAGAATACGAATTGAATTTTTCCAGCACCAATCGCCTGCAATCGCTTGAGATCTCTGAACACGAGATTTGCTCGCTTATAGGTTGCAAACCGTCGTGCAAATCCGATAGTCAATCGGTTTGATTCAAGTTCAACACCTGTTGTTGAACGTACGTAATCACGTAACGCTTGACGTGCCTGAGCCCTTGCTTGAAGAAGATTGGTTGTTGGCGTTGAGGATGCATGTTCAAGCTCCATTGGGCTCATCTTCCATCCGTTTAGATGCTCATCAAAAAACGATGCCATCGCTGGTGCTGTCCAAGTGATGTGATGGACCCCATTCGTGATGGGTTGAATCTTTTGATCAAACATCGTCATTGCAACATCAGCGTTTAATTTGGAAACAGCATTCACGGTGGTTGAAAGTGAAACAGCAAGATGTGACATTGAACAGCGACTTGCATCTTCTGGATCGCCTGCACTTCTCACCAATTCCTTCGAATCAGTCGGCAACAAGTCCCCAATGACTTCCTCAACCAATGACCAATCGAATCGGTCGTGTCCTGCTGGAACAGGTGTGTGTGTTGTAAACAGGCTGCGTTGTGCTAATTGTTCACGGCTCCAACCCCGATTCAACAGCTCAAGCATTGCGAATGTGCAATGGCCTTCATTCAAATGAAGTCCATTCAGTTCGACCTCCAAATGATCAAACAATTGAACGCCTCCAACACCGAGTACGTATTCTTGTCGAATTCGCACACCATCATCACCTCCATACAATCTTGATGAGAGATCTTGGTGCTGGATTGCGTTTTCCGGATGTCGCGTGTCCATGAAATAAACGGGAACCATGTGGCCTGATTGGCCAAGGATTTCAGCCATCCAAACATAAGCAAGCAGTGGTTTTCCATCAAGTTCGAGGTCGAGAACGATGTCTGTTTTGGTGAGAAGGTGGTTCATATCGAGTTCAGGAAATGTTTCGGTTTGGATTCCAGCATCGTCAATATGTTGTCGTGCATATCCTTGATGGTAAAGGAGTGTTACTGCAACCAGAGGTATGCCTGCATCGGCTGCTGATTTGACATGGTCTCCAGCAAGAACTCCTAATCCTCCTGAATATGTGTGCAATTCGGACCAGAGGCCAATCTCAGCAGTGAAATACCCTATTGCTGTCATATCCTGCCGTTAACCAATGGGATTATGAGATATGCGGAGGCTTAACTAGACAAGTAAATCAGTCCAATCAAATCTCCATACCCAATTTCCTTCGATAGTGCCGGGTGCGTTCATTCGTGATGATGAATCGAGTCCAAGTAGGTCTTGTATCGGAATAATGCACGTGTTTGCATTTGTTGACTGAGCAAGTCGGAGCATTGTTTGAAGCGGTTTTTCGCCTTCTAGAGCCATGTCGGAAAGGTTGGATTTGACCTCAGCACTTGCTTCCTCATACCAACCAATGGTTGTATCATTGTCGTGTGTACCTGTGTAGACAACTTGATCAGATACGATGTTTCGAGGGTGATGAGGATTCTTCTTTAAATCGCCTTCAAAACCAAACTGTAGAACTGCCATTCCATGAAGTTCGTATCTCTTACGCAGGTTGATGACATCCTGAGGGATTATACCCAAATCTTCGGCAATAATTTGATTTGGAGCAGTGGTACACTCAAGTAATGCCTCCAATAGTTTGTCTTTTGGTCCGTCTTGCCAAAATCCGTTTCTGGCATGATCGTCGCTACGAGGTATTGCCCAACTTGAGTGAAACCCTCGAAAATGGTCAATTCGAACGTTATTATAAAGCCGTAGCATTCGCTTAATTCGTTCTTTCCACCACGTCCAATTCTCTTTTTCATGAGCACTCCAGTCATACAACACAGTTCCCCATCGTTGTCCATCTTCGCTAAAATAATCAGGAGGGACACCTGCTACAAACTCTGGATGTCCATTTTCATCGAGAAGAAATAATTCCCTATGAGCCCAGACATCAGCAGAGTCATGTGAGACAAAGATTGGGCAATCTCCTATAATCTGGATATTGTTCGCGTTTGCATAGTCCTTGAGATTGTTCCAGCTTGACTGAAATTGTTCTTGATCCTCTATGTGATCTGAGATATGTTCTCTCCAAGAAGTCAAGGCTTCAGGATATCGATCTCGTAATTCTACTGGCCATTCATACCAAGGCAAGCCATTTTGAGATTTCTTGATAGCAGAGTAAAGTGCCCAGTCTTCAAGCCAGTAACTTTCTTGCGATAAATCACAAATCCTTTCTTCATGGTTCAGTTTTGACCAGCCAGCAAATGCAGATGGAGAAGCATAAGGTGAGCCAAATCGGTCGGGAGGAGTAAGCGGGAGTATTTGCCACACATCAAATCCTTTTTTTGAAAGCCAGTCTATGAAACGAGGGCCGCTGGAAATGTCTCCAGAAGGGAGAGAAGTAATGTGACACAGCACACCACGGCCTTTGGACATAGCATCAAATGAGCGATAAAGCCTTTTTATTTATCACTCCGACGTTATCTCATGCGGACAAAGGCGATTATGCTGTGTGCGATTTTTATTGCCTCTTCTTTTTGTTCAATGGTCACGGCCACAACTCCTGATGATATCACCATTGACGGTGATATGACCGATTGGCCAACAGATTCTCTGATGGAATCTAACCTTAACGGAATTGATCTTTTCATGACATGGAATTCCTCCAACCTTTTCATTGGTTGGAATGGAACTGATTGGAAATCGACCTTTGAAGGAGCGGACTTTTTCGTATATCTCAATACATCAGTAGGTGGTTCAGTTCTGAGTAAAGAATGGGGCTTTTCCCATACATTACCATTTGAAGCCGACCATGGATTTGTTTTGGAAGATGACTCCTACTTCAGTCACATAAGTCATGATGGCAGTTCTTGGGTTGATCAATCCACTTCAGTGGATGTTTATACTGGTTGGAGTGGTAATCCATTTACTGAGATATCCCTGCCTTGGAACGCTCTAGGTTCACCAACCCAGGTGGATGTCATCGTATATGCACAATGGCAAGATGAAGGAAATGTTTGGGCTTCGTTTCCAAGTCAAAATTCCGCCTCAAATAACGGTGCAGAAACCTTTACTCATGCTTGGAGAATCAATGATGTAAATGACCCATCCATCCCTCAACAATTACCAGTGATCGAACCTGAATCGATTGGTAAAGTGGATGATGCATTAAATCTCGCAATTGTATTTCATCAACATCAACCTTACTACAAGAACAAACTGACAGGAATGTATGAGATGCCTTGGGTCCGAGTCCATGGGATGACCGAATATGTCGATTCACCAGGTATTCTTTCACAAACAGGAACGAAAGTAACATACAATTTAGTCCCGTCATTTATTGAGCAATTGGTTGATTATCACAGAAATGAAACTCTTGACGTCCATACGGATATCGCAAAACGGTCTTGGGCAAACGGAGGATATCCAAATGCTACAGATCTCGAACTTCATACGATGCAATTTCAGTCGTTTTGGAACAGTGGTTGGATTTACAACGTGACTCAAGAGGACACGAAGCTTGGATGGCTTTATCCTTCCAGTTCTCGGTACAAGGAACTGTATGATGAGACATTACACAATCTCAAGCCTGCAACGATTATGGATGACGATTTACTTCCTGCAGCCGACTTCCTTGACTTGCAAGTCTTGTGGTATCTCTATCAGTTCTCTCCAGATTACGTACTAGGCGAATACAACCAAAGCCATCGTGATCAAGGTCTCATCGATTTGTTTATGCAGAATGGGAATTTTGATTTGGATGACTTGAACTATGTTTTAGATGCACAACACGCACACATGGGAAACATTCTACCCATGTATAGTGAATTGGCAAATAATGGTCAAGTTGAACTGACAACAACGCCGTATTATCATCCAATTATGCCATTGTTGATGATGGATGGATGGACAATGGAAGATGGTATCAGAGTCAATAAAGATGCTTGGCCTGAAGACGTTCAAAATCATCTTGTTACAGGAATGAATCTCTTTGAGGAAGAGCTTGGATATCGGCCAGTCGGAATGTGGCCAAGCGAACAAGCAGTTTCACCTGCAATGGTTCAACCAGTCACCGATGTAGGGGTTGAATGGATGGTTACTGATGAAGAACTTCTGAAGCAATCCACGGATGTAAACGGCAATCTGATCAATGTAGAATCTGCATCGAATCTTGCAACCCCTTGGACGGTTACAGGTGAAGACGGAGGAGAGATTTCTGTGATTTTCAGAGATCGAGTTATTTCAGACCGAATTGCTTTCCAATATGGGACAATGACGCCTGAGGCTGCAGTTTCTGATTTCATTGCATACATCGATAATGTCCGTCAACAACTTCTCGACGAAGGCGAAGACCCATCTGAACATCTGCTAACAGTCGCTCTGGACGGTGAAAACTGGATGTTCATGTCGGAATTTCAGCATCATGACAATGCAAGGCCGTTCATGGCTGAATGGTATGGCCGTCTTGCAGATCATCCAACAATCGTCACAACGACTCCATCAGAGTTTCTAGAAAAGAATACGACATTACCTGAAATTCAAGCAATTGGAACGGGTTCATGGATTGATGGAACCCTAAGGACTTGGGCTGGAGAAGAAGAGGAGAGTCTTGGATGGCAACGTTTGATTGAGGCTCGACAAGAATTGGTTGCATTCGAGGAAGTGAATCCAAATCATCCAGGCCTTACTGCTGCTTGGGAATCACTCTACATTGCTGAAGGAAGCGACTGGTATTGGTGGTATGGACTGGACCAAGATAGTGGATACGATGAAAATTGGGATGTTTTATTCAAGGTACATCTCTCAAATATCTACAGAGCAGTAAATCTTGAATTGCCACCATACTTGCAAGATTTGTGGACAAACCCTGCCATACCAACGACCCCAGCATCTGGTATTATTGAGCCGATGATCGATGGTGTAGCATTGCCCGGTGAATGGGATGGCTCTGCACAATATGATGCTCCTGTATCTGGAGGTACCTTTGATATTGACCAATTTTTCATAGGTTATGATTCATCAAATGTATTTGTTCGAATTGATGCTGATACTCCTACAGACTTTGAGACCCAATCTTCAAATGGAGATGCACCAGATCTTGCAATCTACTTCATGCAACCCAATGCCGTGAATTTTAATGAAGCTGAGACGAATTTCCGAACCTATTACGGAAATCAAATACTTGGATTCCCATCGAAATATATGGTTGCATTTGATTTTGATACGCTACGAGACGATGGTCGTGCAAAGTGGAATCTTTTCACTGCTAAAGGAAAAACTGGCGAGCAAGAACAATGGGTTCTCAGTGGAAGTTCCTCTCTGGGCGACTGTGCAGTTGATGACGTCTATGAATTCATGATTCCTTGGTCTGAAATCGGCCTATCTCCTCGTTATTCTACACGGGTCAAGGTTGTTTCAGCATGGGCTGAATCACTCGCCTATGGAGATGGTATCGATATGGAAATTGCTCCACCCGCACCTGCTGAACTCGTGCTTCCAGATCTTGAGGAATGGGTCACTTTGTTGGTCTTAAATGATACAATAGGTGATGAGACTGGAGATGGTGACTACACATATCCGCTTTCAAGCGATTTTGTAACTCCGAATAATGGAGGTCTTTGGGACGCTCAAAAATTAACGATTCGACAAAGTGCATGGAATGCGCAATTTATACTTGAGGTTGGTGAAATGACCGATATATGGGGTCTTTCAAATGGATTTAGTCATCAAATTGTTCAAATTTATGTCGATCAAGGAAATACTTCCTATGGTTCAACCGACATGCTCGATGGAGCTAACGCCGAGATTCACCCCGATTGGGCTTGGGAAGTTGCTGTGAGCGGAACTGGTGAACCAGGTGCTGTCATGGCTGTTCAATCCTTGACTGGAAGCACTTCCTCCCGTGGTGTTGATGTTTCGGGGGATGCCGCTACGAAGACAATCACTTTCACAGTCAGCAAAGATGTCATTGGAGATGACATTCCGAACTATCGCTACATCGTTGTGGTTGGTAGCCAGGATGGATTTGGAACAGGGAAGTGGAGGGATGTTGATGCAACTGCAAGCACATGGACTCTTGGCGGTGGTTCAAATCCAGCTCTCGATGATGGAATCGATTACGATCCAAACGTCATTGATATTGTTCTTGATGGTGACGGGCAAGAAACCATGCTCTCTTCCTATGATGTGGATGGACATGTATACGCACAATTGACTGGATTTGAGATGCCAGAGGTTCCTCAACAGATTTTTGGAGCATCAGTCGATACAGTGACTTCAAATTCAGCAGTACTCACTTGGTCAACTACAGTTGCTGACGCAACATCAATTCAATATACAACTTCTGAAAACGAGCCTACAGATCCTATGTTGCAAAATCAATGGACAGAACTTGGAACTGATCATGCCATTACGTTAACTGGGCTTGAAGTCAATACATCGTATTGGGCCTATATTAGGGCTAATGATACAGCCGATGTTCTGGTAACATTCACGACAAGTAACATAGTTGACCTGACACCCCCTGATTTACTCAATTTGGAAGTCGAGGTACTCGATGATGGAAAAGCTCGAATCAGTTGGTATACATCCGAAAGTTCGACTGAAGAGATCTTCTTGGATGATACTCTTGTATTTTCTAATCAATTCGCAACCAAGAAGAACCATGAATATGTCTCAGAACCTCTTTCAAATGGAGATTGGACACTCTTAGTCAAGAGTTCAGATGCTTCTGGTAATATGAATTCCAGTACCCTTTCATTCACAGTTGATGTTTCAACTGTCATTGATCCAGTGGATCCTGCGGATGATACTGATGACCCTGTTGATGAGGATAAATCCTCTTTGAGTTCATCAGCAATGATGCAAATTGGCGGTCTTGTTGCCGTTCTTCTTATTCTCATTGCCTTCATACGAGTAAGAAAAGGAGAGTCCGGTGATGACGAATGGACGTGATTATTCATCTTCCGTACTTGGATTAAGAATCCATTTACCCAAATAAGCGGCAATAAGCACCATTACCACTTGGGCTAGGCCTCTTAGAATGTGTGCCCATAGAGGGAATGAATTTCCATCTAATTCGATATCATAAATCCACATGTTTAGATTTGCCCAGTATAAGATGATCAGGAGTACAACCGTTGCTCGTGCAGCCATAATACGTGTTTTCGGAACGATTAACCCGATTCCACAGAGGACTTCTGGAATTCCACTGATGATGACCCAGAACACATCAGAACCGGGGAGCATGTCGGGTACGATTGCAGTAAACCATTTAGGGTCAATGAAATGGAGAATTCCAACATAGGTGAAAAAGCACCCGAGTCCAATTGCTAGCACGTCACGATGATACGACCATAACGCCTTCATCGCTTCACCACGATTGTCAAGATATCTCCGTCTTGTAGAAGATGGTCTAAACCAACCCGCTGCCAATCGAATTTTGCAGATGGGCCCTTGATTCGAGCAAATCTGAACTTGCGTACAAAGTCGCGGTGCAGTTTGCTACAAATTGTTCTGACTGTCGAATCATCCTTCACAATCAGAGGTTCTTCCATATCGGCTTCTTGTCCCTGTGGTTTGAGATACACTCGCATGAATCCAAGATTATCATAAATGAAATCCTTCAATTCATCAAGTCCAATATCCTTGAATGCAGAGATCTCCATAATTGGCCAGTCTTCTGGTAATCCGATTTTTGCTCGAGCAATATCTTCTGGAGTTGCGATGTCAATTTTGTTGATTGCAATAACAGCTTTTTCGTAAATGATGTTACCTGCTAAACAATCAACAATCTGCTCGGCAGTCGTATTCTGTCGTAACGTAACAATGGCTGATGTGAATCCAAAAGATCTGATGATATCACCCATCTCCTCTGGTGTGAGATATGTCTGCTCAACTGTTGTACGGACATCGATTCCACCTTTGTCTGTGCGTTTGATAAAGACAGGAGGCCGCTGTTCATTAAGCCGTAATCCTGAGTTATGTAATTCTCGATGTAGGACCTTAAAGTGGCCATCTTGAAACGGATCTACAATGTAAAGGACCATGTCTGAAGAACGAATCACGTTGAGGATTTCTTTACCTCTTCCTTTCCCTTCTGCAGCACCCTTAATCAATCCTGGCAAATCCAGAATCTGGATTTTTGCCCCTCGGTGTTCCATGACACCAGGAATACACGTCAATGTTGTAAATGCATAGCCACCTATTTCTGAAGCAACATCTGTTACTTTGGATATTAATGTGGACTTACCGACTGATGGGAATCCAACGAGCGATACTGTTGCATCCCCTGATTTTCGAACTTCGAATCCCTTTCCACCACCACTGGCTTTCGAGTGAGCAGTAGCCTTTTCTTCCTTGAGTTTTAATTGAGCGATTTTGGCTTTCAATTTCCCAATGTGGGCGTTTGTTGCCTTGTTTTTTTGGGTCTTATCGATCTCGGCGCGAATCAAATCGATTTGCTCCTTAATCGTCGCCATCTTAACGCCTCATTCGCAATGGCAAGACCGCTGTTCTTCAATGCTCTTGCTCATGAGGCTCAATTTATTGAAAAGTCGAAGCCTGTAGAGAAGCCGAATGCCTCAAAGAAGAGTTATGATTGGTTTGACCCATGGGGCTTGAAATCATCGTTCTCTTAGTCGATGCTTCTCGCCTTAAATTGACATTGGACTTGGCGTGGAATACTCTCTATGATGGTCTTGAAAAGCGGACGCTGCGCAACACTCGCCCCGTTCAAGACTCCCGCCTGAAGGTCTTGTTTGATATTGATGCAGAAGCAGAATTACTCGATTGGATGGATGCTCAGCCTTGGGGTAAGGACGAGGGCAAGTCCTTCCTCCAACTGCTCGATGAATCAACTGATGGCGAAAAGGGCCTTCTTCTTGCAATGAAATGGGCAAGTCCCGGCGCTTGGGAAGTATGGGAGGGCAGGGCATACCTGTATCTTGATGTTGCACTAAATACCGTCATCGACGGAGAGGATATTCTCTATGGAGGTCAGACATGGGATGAGGTTAGGAAGGAATTGTCGGGTCTTCCAGAATCAGAATATGCTGAGAAGGTCTGTATGGACTGGATGGAGCGAAGAAAAGCATTGGGAGAAACTCTTGATGAAAAAGAAGATGCTCGAATAGTTCCAACGTATGAAGCCCATAATCGGGCTGCAAAGAGCCTTGTCTACACGATGAATCGTTGGAATTCAGAATCAGATATTGTTGCAATAATTGGCAGGGACCATCTTGAAGCACGAAAGTGGGGGACTGGACAGTGGAATGTTTCCACTGTTCTGGTACATGGTCTTCCTGACGATACAACAGCGTCGGGTTGAAAGACCACTTCTGTTTGGGATGATTTATGTCGAACGATGAAGAGATACCGCAGGAAGACATTCCTGAACATCATGATGACGAAACACCTGAATTCGAGGATGTCTCTGAACAGATTGATTTGTCTGAACACGTTGAACCCCTCGATCCTTTGGAAGAAGCGACTCAGCGTGCTGATAAAGCGGAAAAAGAAATTGCGTACAAGGAAGCTGAAATTCAAAATGTACGTAAGCGCCTTATGGCAGAAAAGTCGACACTCATTCAATACGGTGGAATGGGTCTTGCACGTCGAATGATTCCAATCCTTAACGATGTAGATCGAGCACTCCAACAAGTGGAAGAAGGTGATGAATCTCCTGTTGCTCAAGGATTGCGCCTTCTTCGAAACAAGTTGTGGAGAGAGTTGGAATCTGATGGAATCAAGGCTATTGAAGCGAAAGGCTTAGCATTCGACCCTTCCAAAATGGAAGCGATTACGACTTTACCCGCCTCTGAACAATTCCCAGCAGGCCTTGTCATTGACGTTCTGGAACCTGGTTACATGTACAAAGAGCGTGTATTAAGCGCTGCTCGAGTTGTTGTAGCAACAGAGTGATCAGCCTGCATGCGGGCCTGCATTTAATTGTAAAAAGCGGTAAAGTGCATCGTTCGTAATCAACCATTCAATGACTGCACTTGGTACGCTAGGTGTGAGCACAGACCGTGTAGCATCATCATCGTAAACAGTGGAAAGCATCATGCAAGACTGACGGACTCTCCACCCTTCAAATTGCTCGCGTTGATGCAAATCAATCCAATGAACTGAACCATCTGCTGCTTCATAGAGGTCCTTCGTAGTCGTATCAGAGGTAACTAACGTTCCAATACCATGTGACTTTGATGCATGTTCAACCCAGTTCGGTGGGTCGTTGATATCTTCAATGCCAACTATGGTAATACGTTCCTTCAAATTCTTTTCAGCCACCCATGCCTCAATCATTGATTGCCGTTCTTGAAAAGAAAACGGGTTGTTTGTTGTCCATTCTTCTTGAGATGATCCTATTGCAATTGTAACGTCTTGAAAATCCTTTAATGCTTCAAGAACAAGATGTTCATGGCCATTATGGAATGGTTGGAACCGTCCGAGAACAATTCCTTTCGCCATGTTTTAGGCAAAGTACGGTGCAACATCAACGTTTGGAAGCGATAGTCCCATTTCATTGAAACAAGCAATCATTCGCTTACAGCCTTCAACCATCTCTTCGACAGTGGTTGTGCCCATACTTCCAACTCTGAACATCTTACCTTTCAAGTGGTCTTGTGCACCGATCACTTGCGTGTCATACTTTTCTTTGAGCATGCTTCGCCATGAATCATCAATTCCTTCTGGATACATGATGGCTGTAACCGTATCACTTTGCTGTCCCCCATCTGCAAGAAGCAAGAAGCCGAGGTCGGTGAACAGGTTTCGTACACCGTTTGCAAGTGTTTGGCATCGCTTCCAGCGATTCTCGAGGCCTTCTTCTTCTAATTCACGAAGAGCTGCAGCCCAACCCATTGCCAAATTGATGGCAGGTGTCCATGGCGTTTGGTCATCATCTCCTTTCTTGAGTGCTGAGATAAGATCAAGATAGTAGACGGGATTTGAATCACCTTGCTTACGAATGGTTTCCAATCGTTCGATAAAATGTTCATTGATCGCAATTGCAGCAATCCCACTCGGTCCTGCGGTGCATTTCTGAGCCCCCATTACCACTGCTTCAGCTTCCCACTCAGCAGGATGTACCGGTGCGCCTCCGACAGAGGTGATTCCGTCAAGGATGAATGCTACATTGTATTCCTTACACATCTGTGCCAAGGATGCAGCATCTTGAGTAATTCCAGTACTTGTTTCATTATGGCAAATAAGAACTGCTTCGTACGTTCCACGGCCGAGTTGTTCTTCTAATTCCACGAAATCAAAACTGCGTCCCCAATCATAAGCGATGTGTTTCACTTGGCAATATTGCTTACATATTTGAGCGACACGTTCCCCAAATTTTCCATTGGTTGGAACAAGGACTCGGTCGTTTGGACGGAATCGATTCGCAATCACCATCTCCATTGCAGCAGTGCCACTTCCAGATACAGCGACGACTTTGTATCCATCCTCACCAGCCCATGATTGTGTTCCACGGGTTCGTTCTGATGGTGTGAGATTGAATGCGGAACGTAATCCTGCATTCAGATCTGCCATGACATCACGAAATTCTGGTCCTCTTGCAGTTATCACTGGAGTAGCCATTGCCTGCAAACAGGCATCGCTCATACGCACAGGGCCGGGGACAAGAAAACAGTCTCCTTCGTGGGTCATAATTGAATCCAGACGCGGTCGGTTTTTGAACAACATCTATGATTTTAGCAAGAAGATGGAATTTGCGAGGATGCTATGTCCTAAAGAAGAGAAGTTCTAGGGCGTTTCATGTTGCGGATTGGTCTTGCTATGTTGCAGGGTGCCCGACATGAGCATGAAGAGGCTCTCCTTGCTTCAGCAACGGACTTGAAACTTGATGTCGAAATCGTTTATCTCCGTTCAGCAAACGATGTTGATGATACAATCGATGCACTTGTTCTTCCCGGTGGTGAATCAACCGCCATGAGGAAAGCCTCAACCTCTGAAGGACTTCTCGATGGAATCTATTCGTGGATGGAGGATCATGTGAGCAGGCCTGTCCTTGGAACCTGTGCGGGAGCGATCTTATTGGCCATGCCCGATGGAGGGCGCCCCCCGTTCATTCAAGTGGGTATTTCTCGAAATGCTTGGGGTCGTCAACGCCAATCTTTCGAAGCCTCAGTAGAGGTTGACTTACCTCTTCACGAATCCTCAAATGTAAAGGTGACTCGAACAGCGGATGAATTTGGGCATACGCCCTTGGCCGTTGCCCCTATGCTAAATGATGGAGAATCAACATCGTTCCCAGGTGTGTTTATCCGTGCCCCTCGTTTTGATTCGGAATCCGTCAATTGCAATGTCATTGCTCGCTTTGGAGATGAAATTGTTGGTGTCATTGACGGCTCTAAATGTGCTGTGACGTTTCATCCAGAACTGACAGGTGACCGACGCTTCCATACTTGGCTTCTGCAACAAATAGTGAATCAAGTACCGACGAATTGAACAACAAGGGGCTAGAGGGATTACACATGGTCGTTCATCTTCCAATGATTTCAGAGGTTTTGCCTGCTGAAGAAGGTGAGGCTGAAGGCTGTATACAATGCCAACAGGGCCGTAAACTCGTTCTTTTTGTAACTGGTAAATGCCATTGGGGTTGCGACTATTGTCCACTTTCTGAGAATCGTAGAGAGTCTCCTGACATGTTTGCCAACGAACGTCGTTGCAGCACTTGGGACGAAGTAATCGAAGAAGCAAATGCCATGAAAGCAACTGGTACTGGCATCACTGGAGGCGATCCAATGCTTGATCCTGAACGTTCAGTGGAGGCCGTGTCTCAACTCAAGAACGCCTTTGGGCCTGAACATCACATTCATCTTTACACATCAATCCCATTCAAGGAAGAATGGGTTGGAAAACTTGCAGAGGCTGGTTTGGATGAACTCCGTTTCCACCTACTTGATGGAACGACTCGTCAATATGAGGACGTCATTCGTTCCTCACATGAAGCAGGCATTAACGTTGGAATTGAGTTGCCTTGTGAACCAGACAAAGAAGAGTCTTTGTTCCTACTTCTCGATCAACTTGCAGAACTCCCCATTCAATTTATCAATCTCAATGAACTTGAAATTACCATTGGAAATCAAGAAAACATGGATGTGCGTGGATTCAATCTCTCCAGTGGGTTATCTGCTGCTGCAGAAGGTTCACTCGAACTTGGCCTTCGCTTGAAAGAGGCTTCAAAAGACAAACCGTATCATCTCAAATTCTGTACAGCTTCATACAAGGATGCTGGGCAACTAAGGGCACGTTTCCGTCGTCGAGGCGAGGCTACACTCCGACCCTATGAACAATTGTCAGAAGATGATACGATTCTGTTTGGAGCGATTCCAACCGAACCTGAGGATGCTCGTGATGACGTAGAAGAATTACGGGAAACACTTGCCATTGATTCTGCATGGCTTCGTTATGATGCTCAAACGCAACGCATTGAGATGCCAGTGAGTGTTGCAGAAGATCTTGCTGAAATTCTCTCAGTTCCGGTTCTTATGGTTGAAGTTCATCCAACGCACGAACGACTCGAGGTTTCGGTTGTTCATCTGAATGAACATCGTTGATTAAAAAGGATTATATCCTACGGAATCGACAGATAATCATGAAGAAAATTGCTCTTTTGCTTGCCTGCACAATGATGCTTGCTGGATGTACCGAATTATTGGATGACTCAAACGAACCAGTAACATACACAAACCAAGATCTCGATGGTATGTATTACGGATTACTGCTTAGTTTGCGTGTTGAGATGAATACGGATGATTCCTACATCATCTATTTGTTGGAAATGAAAGATTGTTTTGAATCGGTTGATGGAGCGAATGAATATCTTGAAGAAGCAAATGATGAAAGTGGTGTAGTCTATGATACATGTGTGTATGAAGAAATGCCTCTTGAAGAAGAAGATGATCTTCAGATAACAAGCGAACTATCATCCGAGTCAAACGTCCCATACATCCATGTTGAGTTGGCTTCTCTTGAGTCATACTTTACCTGTGATGGGGGAGATGTAATTACTGGAGATTGGGTTAACGATGGTGAAGCAGATTGTGCAGAGGGCGAAGATGAAGAAGAAGGAGCTGAAAACAATATTACTTCATATGAACATGAAGAGTTTTCAATGTACCTCGCAGCTGATGGCAATGGTGTCCTTATCTATCCAGAGGGTAGTGATTTTTCAGAAAATGGATTCCCGTGTATTACAATGAATAAAGCACCTCAATACCCCCTAATGGTTGATGCCGCTGAAATGTTGATTGAATTTGAGGAAGATGGAGGCGAAATTGATGTCGAAGATGCTTCAACGATCCCATCAGACGTGATCGATTTATTCGCATCGTTCGATGAAAGTTTTTCGGAAAGTGTGATTCAATCTCTCGCTTCAGAATGTAACGGTGTATCCTTTTCACAATCAAGTCTGCTCTTCTATGTCTGGGCATCTAGCCTTGCTGAAGGGAATACAGATGGAGGTTTGACACTCTATGATTTCGACGTATCCAATAGCGGATCAAGCCCTTCAAGTGCCTCGAATGAAAACTTAGTCTATGTTCAGATGAGTCAAGGAGATGATTTGAATTGGGCGCAAGTAAACTTACAATTGTCAGTAAATGAAGGTGCTTACATGCAATGCACAACTCCACAAGAAACCATTGGAAATAATTGCCATCTTACGGATGATGGAGATAACAGATGGAGCTTTGCTGAAACAATTACTCTAAGTGAAGGTTCTGATGATCTTTGTGATGGCTCTTCCGTTTGCAAGGTAAGGGTAAAAATTATTGATTCCATGAGTGGAAATATCATCTATGAATCAAATTCTGTCCTTGTCAGTAGCGGTGAATGAATCCATTAGATTCATTTGTATCCAGTAGTTGGTAAAAACTATGGGCCTACTCCAACAAGCCGATTGGGACGTTTTCAAACGTTCTGAAACGTGGAAGGCTTTCGGCGTAGCCGTGATTATGTTTGGAACAATTGCCTTTGCAGGTCTGACGTTGTTTGATAGCATTGATGAAATCTTTGAGTCAGATGCTGAGCCTGCTCCAATTCCAGATATTCTAATGGATTCACTCAATAGAACCGGGATTGAATCTGAGATTGCTGACGAAAATGGGCAAATTAGCACAACATCTCTCCGAGGTGATGTGATTATCCTTGATATGATGGCTCACGATTGCTCTAATTGCCATTATGTCCAAGAACACATAGAAGAAAATATGAATGCTTGGGAGGCATTGGCCGATGAAAATGGTGTCAACTTGCACATACTTGGTTACGGCTCATGGTATGGGGAATCTGTGAGTTACCTCAATGAATCAAGTGGTGAATATACGGTTCCATTGTATCCTACTGGTTTTGGTTCTGAGGATGCTGCAACTCTGGCTGATGGCAGCTCTGCAGATCCGGTTCGATTATTCACAACTGCAGGTACTGGACAAATCCCAGTCGTTATGGTCATTGATGTTGAAGGTTATATCATTGAGAAACAGACAACAGGTACTCCTGTAGAAGGATGGGGTGAATTCGATTCATCACTTGAATCTGCATTGACTGGAAATGTTTCGATTACAATGTCCGATCGAATCGCTTGGGAAGAGCCATCAACGTCCTTTGTAGCAGTATTTGTTCTTGGCATGATTCTGTCCATTCTTGTCTACTTTTCACCATGTGCATTCCCTGTTTTACCAGGTTTCATTTCGTATTATCTCAGTCTTGGTGCCCGAGAGGATGAACTGATTGAAGAGGGGAAACTGAAAACTAAAATGCCATCTTCATGGGTTATTGGTACACTTGCAGGATTGGGAATGTGGACCTTCTTTATCCTCATTGGAATCCTTGCATTCGCAATGGGTGAGGCGTTTGCCAAGTCTGGATTGATTCATTATATTGCCATTGGCATTGCTTTACTCCTCGTTATCCTTGGTACGATTATGCTCCTTGGTATCACTTCCCATCTACTTGGATTCGTCCAAAAACTGGTTGATCGATGGTCGACAACTGAAATGGATGAAACCTTCACGCCTCGTAGAAACATGTACCTCTACGGTATTGGTTACGCCGCTGCTTCCATCGATTGTACTGCCGCTGCAGTTCTACCATTCGTGATATTCCTAGGAACTCTTGGAACATCTGCAGTTATCTCTGGCCTGAGTGGATTGATGATCGGTTTGTTGATCTTGATGATTCTCGTCACAGTACTTGTTGGTCTTGGCCGTCAAGTCATGATCAATTTCCTACGAAGAATGACTGGAATGATCAAACTTGTTGGTTCTTGGATGATGATTATGGCAGGTATTGGTTTGACAATCTATCTGACTCAACCAGAAGTCGTTTCATCTGTATTTGCTTGAATTCATTCACTCTCGAGTAGGTGAAGTTCATTCCATTCAATAATACGGTCTCCAATAATTGCAGCTTCCTCATGATCGTGTGTGACATGTATTGCAGCGATTCCTTTCGATTTCAATGTCGTTCGTATCTCGGATGCTAATTGACGTCGTACGTCCAAATCTAGAGATGATAACGGTTCATCTAGAAGTAAGAGTTCAGGGTTTGTTAGCAACGCTCTTGCAAGAACGACTCGTTGGGCTTCTCCTCCAGAAAGGGTTTCTATAGGCTGGTTCTTCATTTCATAGATTCCCATGTCTCGCATAATTTGATTGACATCTTCCATGTTACGATCTTTTTTTCTTCGGTATGCGAAGAGTATGTTTCCCAAGACGTCTTTGTGAGGAAATAGGACTGGCCTTTGGAAAAGCATGCCAATGTTTCTTTCTTCAGGTTGGAATTCTACAAGACTTCTTCCATTAAGGTGTATTGAACCTGAATCAGGTTTTACAAATCCTGCAATCGCTCGTAGTAACGTTGTTTTTCCGCACCCGCTGGCTCCCAATATCACGAGAATCTCTCCTTCAGTGAGACGAAGATTGCAGTTTGAAAGAATAAGATTTTCATCGTAAGAAAGTGTTAGTGATTGAATTTCGATTGTCATTAGAATCCTCCTCCTTGATGTTCTCTAAAACGTTCTGTGATGACAAAGAGAACAAAGGTTACCAACATCAAAAGGGAAGCAGTAGCCATGGCTACTGGTTCAACAAGTTCGAAATATTTTGGTCTGGCCATTAATTGATCAACAAGAATGGGTAAGGTGTCCCAGGAACCTGAACGTAAAAGAATCCAAGATGCTCCAAATTCACCCAATGAAAAGGCGATGGAAAGCGTTGCAGCAACGACAAGTGAGCCTTTCATTAATGGAATTCTTACCTTCAGGAATCGATGGAATTGTGAATAACCAAGCATAGCCGCAGTTTCATCATAAGAAGAATCCAGACTTCTTAGTGCTGGTAAGAGGATTCGAATTACAAAGGGTGTTGTTAGCATTGCATGTGGAATGATTGGGAGTCCGTACCATTGGAAGAGTTCTGGCCATACCTTGAGTACTCCCAGTAATACGCCCAAACCAACCATCACTCCAGACAAGGCCAAGGGGAGCATAGAGAGTAAATCGACCATGATGGCCGTTTTCTTTTTGCCACCTAATTCAAGAGCATGAATCGATGAAGCAACCGCATAGCCAAGAAGAACTGAGACCATCATGCAGGCTATTGCATAAATGATTGAGTTTGATAATGCATCGATGGCAGAGACATATGTCAAATCACCAGTGAGCGCAATGTCCCACGCTTCAGTACTCCAACGATAGGATTCATTGGTCCGATCTCTGATTCGAACAGATGAGAGGAGCATAGAACCCAATGGGGCGAGTGCAAACAAAAGGGCGAAAGAGACACCTAATCGTGCAAACAGTGATGCTCTTCCTGCTGTTTTGCGTGCAAAAGATTCCGATACAATATCATTGGATATTGACTGCTGTTGTTGCCAATATCCCGCTAAACCAAGAGCAAAAAGAAGGATGATTCCTTGTAATGTTGCTCCACCAAGAACCAGTAAACTCGCTTCTGTTCTGTAATTATGAATGCCTGCGGCTCCACCTTCTACAGCCATCAATGCTTCGAGAGTCCACATGTCTGGGGCAAGCCATCGAACCAAAGCAAATGAGGTGAATGAAAATATGAATGTGAAAAGAAAAGCTGAACCAATAGATGTTCTCAACATTGGCCACCAAAAATATCTCGCCCGACTTAATCGAGTTTTTCCGATAGGTAGCAAGCGAATAGACTCCTCAAATCGTGGAGGGATTGTGGCAATCTTGGGCTCCACGAAACGAATGACAAGAGCGAGATTAAACCAAGCATGGGCCAGCAATAAGGCAATAATATGGCCAGAGTTTTCGATACCAGTTGCATCCGATAGCCAACCAATTAATCCGGTTTCAAATCTGAGATCTATTCCAATCGATTCAATAGGGCCGCCTGTTTTGAAAAGAGCAAGAAATCCCATTGCTGCTACGATGGTTGGAGTCACAAAAGGAAGGGTTAATGCTGCTCTGATAATGTTCAGGTGCCTCCACTGATGTCTGCCTAGCCACCATGCGATAGGTAAGCCGATTGTAAGAGTGAGTCCTGCAGAAAGTAATGCTTGAATGAATGAAAAATAGAGCGCTTCACTACCCAAAGGATGGTCTGGTAATGAGAAGATTGCAGCAAATGGTGATTTTCCCGTCACATCCATTAATCGTTGGACAGCGAGATATATTGGAATCAAAATCAATCCCAAGTACACCACTATCGGCACACTTCGAATAGTACGCAATGACATGGTTTCAACTCAAATTGAGTTTGTAGAATCACGCCATTCCTTAAGCCAATCATCCATTTCTTGACCGATGCGATCCATTTCAATGGTTGATGGCTGAGTTGGAACAGGGCTGTGATATCTGTAGCCGTCGGTTTCAGGGAGGTCCTCGCCCTCCAAAACTGAATACATCAAATTGTTTTCAGGCATGTTCGTATTCACTCCATCGGTGAGTAGGAATTCAATGAATGCGTTGACGGCATTCTTAGAACCTCCACCATTGACAGATGCCGCATATTCTACTTGTGAAAATGAAGCGTAGTCGATATCGACAGCAGCTGAGATCGTTGAATTTCCACCATAATAGGCTTCGACTCCAGGAGAGTGGCAGTAAGATACTGTGAGCCATGCATCACCTATGTGACCTTCATTCCATATTCCGTATCCTCCCGTGTAGTGGGTTTCGTATGCTTCAGTCCATCCGGTTGTAAATATGGCATCATTTTCTGCCATGTCTGCCCACCAATCAAATGCCGTTGTATTGCTTGATTGTTGCTCAAAGTAGTCAATGGTTGCAACCATGAATGCTCTTCCAGGGGATGATGTAACTGGGCTAGGGAATGCAGTTTTCCCGTTCCATTCAGGAGCTGTTAGTTCTTCGAGTGTAGTTGGGAAAGAGAGATTATTTTCACTCAATGCTTGAGTATCTGCATTTAGACAGATATAACCTTGGTCAAAGGGAACTGCTTTATTCCCACTGTAAGGTATCGTGGCCTTGGAGTCGAGGTTTGGAATTTGGGCATCATGATCTGCTAGCAAATCAAATTGGAACGCTGTCTGGAGATATGTATTGTCGAGACCAAGCGCTAAATCTGCTTGCGGGCTGTCTTTTGTAAGCAAAAGATGTTCGAGAATACCGCCTGCGTCATCAGTACGAATCATACGAACTTCGAAACCAGTCTGATTCGTAAATTCATTTAGAACATCATCTGTGATGGCAATAATATCGTATGTGACTATTGTCAGTACACAATCATCGCCTGTATCCTTGCCATCATTGCATACAAGTTCTTCATTCGAAGTGCCAAGACATCCACTGAAGGATAGGCTAACGATCAATAATGAAACAATCACTTGTATTTTCAGTTCGATACCCCCAAAGCGTGAATCAGGTTGTGGCATCGATCCACGACTTCGAGCGGATTGCTTGCAAGGACATAGAGTGAAGGTTCCCAGCCAAAGTCTCCGATATCTAGAATGGCATCTATTGCTCCATCCATTTGTTCGATGCCATCTCTATCGCCATCTGCAAGCGTCCACCCAAGTTGGTCACAAGCGTCACGAACTGCATCGATATCAGTCCCTTCATGGTCACCTGGAGGTCGAATGTTAATGATTGAGTTCTTACTCGCATCCATCTTTCGAACATCTAACAAGATCCTAGCAAGAGTTTTGGATGAGCCAAATTCAGGTCTGCTATGTGTCCTTAACACATCACCCACTGCTGTAACTTTTCCTGGAACTGAAGCGACATCTTCTGTGGATGAAGCATTGTCCATGCAAGATGCAATATTCAAACCGACTTGAGGAATAACCGGTAATATCAATTTCGAATCAAGGCGACTGATTGCCCATTCGAGTCGTCGAACCATTGCTTGTTCCTTTTGATCTGCATCGAGGTCCATTCCAGTAAACGTTTTGTCATATCGAAGAACTTGATTATTTCCGAATTGAAATTCAATGACGAATCGTTGTCGAAGAAGGGTTTCATCTGGACCGATCGAAATCAAACCTGAAGCGATTTCCTTTGCCCAGCCATCGATTGTAAGAGCATCAGCAGACCCTGGTAACTCAAGAATTGGCTTTTGATATTGCCGTGAGACAGTACTTTGTGTTGTTCCAAGCATAGCGGCAATCTCCATTTGAGACCATCCTTGTGATCGTAATTCACGAGCTAATTGCATATGTAAACGGTTGAGCCATTTGTCTCCAGTCTCTCCTAGCATATTGTTAGGAAAAGGCCCAGGTTATTCAATGTATTTATCAAATAATGCATTATGCATAAATAGATTCAGTTGGGAATCAGACAGGGACGTTGAAAGACCCCATTGGACAGCAAGGGTTACATGGGCGTTGATGCTTTTCTAGATGAAGTGCTAAATCGAGTGAAAGAGTTCCTAAATCATTCTCAACAGTTCGAGATCATTCGTAACGGCTTACCGCATGATTCCCTACGCAAAACGATTGACCTAAAACTCCCTATCGAAGGGCACGGGATCCAATCTGCTCTCGATGATATCGATTCTGTCCTTCGCCATTCAGTGCACACAACAGCCCCTGGTTTCATGAATCCATTATGGGGGGGGTTGTCCGTTTCCTCGATTGCAGGAGAATTGGTTACTGCAGCTACGAATACTGCGATGTATACCTACGAAATCGCACCAATGGCCACGCTGATTGAATCGACGATACTTACGCGGATGGGGGAACTTGCTGGATTTTCAACTTCCAAAGGTACACTCACCACGGGTGGTTCAAACGGTAATTTACTCGGATTACTTTGTGCAAGGCAATCAATGGACCAAAAATCATCCTCTCTTGGGTTTGATGGCCGTAATTCCGTAGTTTTTGTCTCCGAAGAAGCGCATTATTCATACAGCATAGCAGCCAATGTCATTGGCATAGGATTCTTGAATTTGATAAAAGTACGTTGTGATGAAGACGGTAGAATGCGTCCAGATTCACTCGAAGAAGAAATTGAAAGGGCCTTACAAGCGGGTCAACGTCCATTTGCAGTTCTTGCGACCAGTGGTACAACTGTCAGAGGTTCTTTCGACCCACTGAGGCCTTTAGCAGAAATATCTCATCGATACAATCTTTGGATGCACGTTGATGCTGCTTGGGGTGGTGCATGTTTGCTCTCGAATCAATATCGGTCTTTGATGGATGGACTGGATCTTGCAGACAGTTTTTGCTGGGATGCTCACAAGATGATGGGAGTACCGTTAATCTGTTCAGCCTTTATCGTCAAGGATGCATCTATTCTGCGTCAAGTATGCTCAACAGGTACTGAAGCTCACTATTTGTATCACGGCGAATCAGAGGATGTTGACCTTGGACGCTATTCCCTACAATGTGGTCGGCGTAATGATGCACTGAAACTATGGTTGGCATGGCGTGAAATTGGAGATGCTGGTTGGGCATCTCTCGTCGATCGATTCATGGAACTTGCAACGTATCTTGAACTCAAAGTCGAAGAAACACCGGAATTAGAGATGGCCTCATCCCGTATGTGGACGAACGTATGCTTCCGTTACGTAGGAGATACTGCACCAGAAGATCTTAACGAACTCAATGCAGAATTGCGCCATAGATTGTTGCAAGACGGACGATTTATGGTCAGTAAGAGCACAATTAAGGGACAAATTATTCTTCGTTCGGTCATTTCCAACAATCAGATTTCAGAACAGAGTCTTGATTCGTATATCGAACGTGTAGTTGAACTAGGACGAGATATTGAGAGAGGTCTTCCCTCTCAATAAATTCTAAAAAACGAAACATTGAGAAGTAGAATGGAGTCGAGTTACTATGAGCAAGAACGAACCAGTGAGGACCGCTCTTTTTGAAGAACACAAATCGATGGGGGGTAATCTCGTAGACTTCCATGGATTTGAATTACCAATTTGGTATTCCAATATTAAGGCAGAACATATCGCAACTCGAGAAGGATCAGGAATATTCGATGTATCGCATATGGGGACATTCCGCTTCTCTGGTGCTCGGGTTCTAGAATGGCTTGAATCATGCGCTACACAAAATGTAACTGCAGTTCCTCCTGGTCGATGTGCATACACACACTTTCTCGATCATGATGGATTTATCATCGACGACATGATCTTTGCAGTCGTTTCTGAAACCGAAATACTTGGGGTCCCAAACGCATCCATGATCGATGTAATGTGGGATTGGTTCCATCAACACAACCCAGGTGAGATGGGAGTACAACTTGAAAATCTCTCGCCTGAAATGTCGATCATAGCCCTCCAAGGGCCAACAAGCAAGGACATACTCGACAAAGCCTTTGGTGAAGGCCAACATGTAGGTCGCTTTCGCTGGGGTTCTTTTTCAGAAAATAATCTTGGTGTTACTGGATGGATTCAAGGAACTGGCTACACCGGAGAGGCAGGATACGAAATCTTTGTTCCTAACCAAGACATTGTTACAGTTTGGAGAGCGCTTTCAGAAGCAGGAGCAACACCTGTTGGCTTGGGTGCAAGAGATACGTTACGCTTGGAAAAGGGGTACCTTCTCTCAGGAGTCGATTTCCTATGGCCCGGACTGGATGATGGATCACATCCTTTCCTAGCGAGAGACTCTTGGGAAACAAACGTACCATTTGGGCTCGATCTCAATCATGAATTTACAGGTAAATCAAGAGTCATCTCTCATCCTGATTCTGACGCTCGTTGGTGGGGCATCAAGTATCTCGAACGAGGACCGCTTCCAAGACCAGGGAAAAGCGTCACATCAATGGACGGTTCAGTAATCGGAGAACTCACCTCCGGAGCACCTTCGCCTTCGTTGGGTAATACAGGCATCGGAATTGGTTATATTTCCGGTGTAAAAGAAGGCGATGAAGTCCTGATTGCAGCGAGTCCAAGGTCCTCTGTTAAGGCCATCATTGTCCGACCACCATTCGTTTGAATTGGTCTGAAAATTCTTGTGGCTGAATGACGACTATTATGAGCGCTACGCGATTGGTTCAGTTCACCTGCGGAGGTGCATTTGAATGGTTGACCAACTTCCAAATCTAGGACGAGAAAAAGAAATGCTTCAAGAAATGGGGTTCGACTCCATTGATGCTCTGTTTGCTGATGTCCCCATGGGTGTCCGTATGAACGAAGATTTGCCTCTTCCTGAAGCGCAAAGTGAAGAAGAACTCCTCGCTGATGCAAAGAGATTACTTGGGTCAAATGTGGCTCTTGGAGATAAGGTGTCTTTCTTGGGTGCAGGTTTGTATCGAAACTTCGTTCCTTCTTGTGTATTCCAACTGATCACTCGTGGAGAGTTTCTGACATCATATACCCCATATCAGCCCGAAGTATCTCAGGGAATGTTGCAGGCGATGTGGGAATTCCAGTCCCTGATCTCAGAATTGATATCCATGCCTGTGACCAATCTGTCTCTCTATGATGGTTCAACCGCAGCTGCTGAAGCGATAACTTGTGCAGTTCGCGTCCACAATCGGAAAGCAGAACAGAAGAATACAGTGTACATTTCAGAACTTACACCTCCAGATCGCTGTTCGGTCATATACAATTACTGCCAAGGTGCTGGAATAGAAATAAAGAAACTTAAGCATCATGAAAACGGTCTGATCGATCTAGATGACGTTGCCAATGCGGCTGGTTCCTGTGCAGTCTATGTGGAACAACCAAATCCCCTCGGTATCATCGATGGAGGTTATCCTGCATTGAAGGAAATTATCGGGGAACATACTGCGCTTATTGTTGCAATCCAACCTATCTCGTTAGGACTTGTCGAAGCACCAGGTAACTATGGCGCAGATATTGTTGTTGGAGAAGGACAACCTCTTGGAAGTCCAATAACAGCAGGTGGCCCAATCTATGGAATATTTGGATGCACGAAGGATTACCTTCGATTAATGCCAGGCCGAATCGTCGGACGAAGTATTGATGTTGATGGGAAAGAAGCGTATTGTCTCACGCTTTCAACCCGTGAGCAGCACATTCGACGACATCGAGCAACCTCCAACATATGCACAAATGAGACACTCATTGCTCTAATGGGGGCAATGCACATGTCGCTTTTAGGACCAGAAGGTCTTGAAGAACTGGCAATACGAAATATGGCCGCTTGTACCTATGCTAAACAAAAACTAAGTTCAATCGAAGGATTATCAATCGTTCATCAACATCAATCCCACTTCAACGAATTTGCTATCGAAGTACCCGATACCGGCAAGAACTGTTTGACCTTCCTCGAAGACAAAGGAATCATTGGTGGATTTGATCTTTCATGGTGGTATCCAGACCAATCGAATCGTTTGTTGCTCACATTCACAGACCAAACCTCTGGCCAGGATATCGAACAACTTGCTACTGAACTTCAATCATGGGTCAATGAGGTGGTCGCATGAGTCATCTTTTCGATCACAATGGTGCTCCCGGAAAGGGGTATGCGCAACCTAAGCCTCTTCTCGATGG
>TARA_B110001452_G_scaffold267288_1_pt1 | contig 28242 bp, 28 predicted proteins | sample TARA_B110001452 | Tara Oceans TARA_B110001452 (sample SAMEA4396971) | marine metagenome | biome: Polar Biome; feature: [DCM] deep chlorophyll maximum layer (ENVO:01000326); material: water (ENVO:00002006), including particulate matter (ENVO:01000060) such as... | depth 25 m
ATTTTCAAGTTCGTTGAGCGCTTAGATTACGAAGTTCATGTCGCGTTCAACGATCCAATCGTACATGGATTGAATCGACGGGGCGAGTAATTCAGCGTCTTCAGTGAGGTTGTATGTAACCGTTTGAGGCATCGTGGGAATGGCTTTCCGTTGTACTAAACCATTTGATTCAAGTTCTGTTAGCCGGCGTGTAACCGTAGTTGAAGACGAACTCACTTGGTTCTTAATTTCAGAAAATCTCAGCGGACGATTTTTCAGACTGAGGATAAGGAGAATGTGAAGAGATTTTGATTTGTTCAGCAGAGCCAGTAACTTGTCAACACGGGCAAAGACAGGGTCGCATTCTTGTTCCATAATTCACACCTGTATCCAATGTCCTCTTCTCAGTATATCATTCCTGTGTACAGTATCCCTAACTCTCAGCCCATGAGAACCGGAGACAAGGTTGCAACTCTGTGTTTGTATTCGTTGTTTATTAACATAGTAATCTCAAACATTCCCGTTTTTTCTTTTGCTCATTCATCTGGTCAAATTTATTGTCTATTTTGGTAACTTCAACTCTACAGCCTCCAATTGCTCTGTTAATGTTGCGTTCATTTTGGCCGAGAGATAACAAAATGGCTGTCTTTTTAACAGTATAACTGTCTCGCAGTGGGCTTTTTTCCCGAAAACGCTCTTGGTTGAAATAGCAATTGTAAGTTTCCTCGGAAAAAACAGCCCATTATATATTCAAATCTTAGATGATAGTCTATGAAGAAAATTGCCGTTTACATGATGCTCACACTGTTGGTTGCTTCTAGCCTACCATTGAACGTTAGTGCAGATTCGTCGCAAGATATTCCGGCAAATGCGGCAGCAACCGGCGTTCATGATTCTCTTGTTGCGGCTCTGACCCATGCTGGTTTGGTGGCTACGCTACAAGGGACAGGGCCATTCACTGTCTTCGCCCCAACCGACCAAGCCTTCGCAGATGCAGGCATTGACCTGGCCGACTTTGACACGCCAGAAGAAAACGCAACCCTCTCCGACATTCTTCTTCACCACGTCTACTCGGGCACTGTTAATTCCAGCGATTTGACAGACGGCATGCTCATCCCAATGGTGAACGGAGACAACGTCAAGTTCGGCGTCAGTGCAACTACCGTCACCGTCGGTACTGCAACTGTGGAAACCCCAGACGTTCAGGCCTCTAACGGTGTCATTCACATCATCGACACCGTGCTCATCCCACCAGTTGACATTCCAGCAACTGCCCAAACAACAGGTATTCACGATTCGCTCGTTGCAGCAGTCATCCAGGCTGACCTGCTGGCAACCCTTCAAGGAACCGGGCCCTTCACATTGTTCGCGCCAACGGACCAGGCCTTTGCTGATGCAGGCATAGATCTGGCTTTGCTGGACAACCCAACTGGAAAGGAAACCCTCTCCGACATCCTTCTCTATCACGTTGTGCCCTCTCAAGTTCCAGCATCTGCAGTCACGGATTGCATGTCTGCTGACGCAGCAAACGGCCAACCGCTTTCCTTCACCGTTGGAAACGGAGTGATGGTTAACGACGCCAATGTGACCATGACCGACGTCGTGACAAGCAACGGTTTGATTCACGTCATCGATAAGGTTCTCACACCTTCCGATACTCCAAACAATATCCCCCGTACAGCGCAGTGCACCGGTATTCACGACTCGCTCGTTGCTGGTGTGATTCAGGCAGAACTGCTTGAAACGCTCCAAGGACCAGGACCATTCACCGTGTTTGCTCCAACAGACCAAGCCTTCGCTGACGCTGGTATCGACCTCGCATCTCTTGACACACCTGCTGGAAAAGCTGCGTTGTCCGATATTCTTCTCTACCACGTCGTCTCTGGAGAAGTTCCGTCCTCAGCAGTGACAGAGTGCATGTCAGCAACCGCTGTGAATGGCCAACCTCTGTCGTTCACAGTCAACGGGGGAGTCATGGTTAACGGAGCAAATGTAACGCTTGCCGACGTGAACACCAGCAACGGCGTCATCCATGTCATCGACAAGGTCCTCACGCCGTCTGACGCTCCTAATGACATCGCCCGAACCGCTCAATGCACTGGAATCCATGATTCCTTGGTTGCAGCAGTCGTTCAGGCAGATTTGCTTGAAACGCTCCAAGGAACAGGTCCGTTTACCCTCTTTGCGCCAACAGACCAAGCATTTGCTGATGCAGGCATTGACCTTGCATCGCTTGATACACCTGAAGGAAAGACAGCCCTTGCGAACATCCTGCTCTACCACGTCGTCTCTGGAGAAGTCCCCTCCTCTGCTGTAACAGAGTGTCTCTCGGCTCCAACGGTCAATGGTAACCCGATTTCCTTCACCGTCGGGGATAGCGTCATGGTGAACGACGCTACCGTCACCCTTGCAGATGTCAACACCAGTAACGGCGTGATTCACGTCATCGACAAAGTTCTGTCTCCAACCGAGACTCCACGAGATATCCCCCGCACTGCACAATGCACAGGCATTCACGACTCGCTTGTTGCGAGCGTCATCCAAGCTGGCCTTCTGCCTACCCTCCAAAGCGATGGACCGTTCACGGTCTTTGCCCCAACAGATCAAGCCTTCATTGACGCAGGTATCGTCCTTGCTGACCTTGATACAGAGGAAGGAAAAGCAGTCCTCTCGGATATTCTCCTTTACCACGTGCTGAGTGGAGAAGTCCCTGCAGCAAACGTCACTGACTGTATGTCCGCTCCGACCGTTAACGGAAACCCACTTTCCTTTACCGTCGGCGACAGCGTCATGGTTAACGGAGCGACCGTCGTCACGGCTGACGTTGCTACAAGTAACGGAGTGATCCACGTCATCGACAAGGTTCTCACGCCAACATCAACACCAAACGATATTCCACGTACTGCACAATGCACAGGTATCCACAACTCTCTCGTGGCTGCAGTCATCCAAGCAGAGTTGCTTGGAACACTCCAGGGCGACGGACCGTTTACGCTCTTTGCACCGACCGACCAAGCATTTGCAGATGCAGGCATTGACCTCGCATCGCTTGATACTCCTGAAGGAAAGACAGCCCTTACTGACATCCTGCTTTACCACGTCGTCCCCAGCGCAGTTCCTGCTTCGGCAGTCACTGAGTGCATGACGGCCAACGCTGTCAACGGACAACCTCTCGCCTTCACAGTAGGAACAGGCGTTATGGTGAACGGTGCAAACGTAACGCTTGCAGACGTGAACACAAGCAACGGAATTATCCATGTTATCGACAAGGTTCTCACGCCAACTTCCACGCCAAACGACCTACCACGTACCGCACAGTGCACAGGTATCCACAACTCTCTCGTGGCCGCAGTCATCCAAGCAGAGTTGCTTGAGACACTTCAGGGTGACGGACCGTTCACGCTCTTTGCGCCAACCGACCAAGCCTTTGCTGATGCAGGTATTGACCTCGCATCGCTTGATACTCCTGAAGGCAAGACAGCTCTTGCGAATATCCTGCTTTACCACGTCGTTCCCAGTGCAGTTCCTGCTTCGGCAGTCACTGAATGCATGACGGCCAACGCTGTCAACGGACAACCTCTTGCCTTCACCGTAGGAACTGGTGTTATGGTGAACGGAGCAAACGTAACGCTTGCAGACGTGAACACAAGCAACGGAGTCATCCATGTTATCGACAAGGTGTTGTCTCCATCAGACACACCAAACGACCTACCACGAACTGCACAGTGCACAGGTATCCACAACTCTCTGGTCGCAGCAGTCATTCAAGCAGAGTTGCTTGAAACCCTCCAAGGTGACGGACCGTTTACGCTCTTTGCGCCAACTGACCAAGCCTTTGCAGATGCAGGCATTGACCTCACCACACTTGACACTCCTGAAGGGAAAGCAGCTCTCACTGACATCCTCCTCTATCACGTCCATGCAGGCTCGGTTCAAGCATCGAACATTACTGAAGGCATGATGCTGCAAATGGTGAACGGAGACAATACGACTCTTTCGCTAACGACAGGAATCAACGGTGCTAACATCACTCTTGCTGATGTGATGACCTCAAACGGAATCATCCATGTGATTGACGCTGTTCTCATGCCCCCCGAAGATGTTGTGGAAGATACCTCTGGTGACACCGTTGCTTCAGAAGACGATGACAGCAGTTTGACTACCATTATCTCGCTTATCGCTGTCGGCCTCGTTGGCGCACTTGGAGCAGTTCTCTTCTTGAGGTCTCGTGGCTCAGACGAAGAGACGCAAAAGGACCTCTCCGAACTTGGTATCATCAACAATTCCCAACCTATCGCAGCCACATCCTACGCCACCCAACAGGTTCAGCAGCCGGCTGCAACCGTTGATTACAGTGCTCAGTATGCCCAACAAGCCCAACCTGCCCAGCAAGTTGCGACCCAAGCCTACGTGGCTCAGCCTGTACAATCGGTTCAACCGATTCAGACGGTCGAAGTCATCCCACATCCAGTGGCGGCACAACCCGTCGTGGCTGAACCTACAGTGGTACGACAATGGACCGATGAAGGCGGATATACTTGGAGATCCATGGATGACGGAAACACCTACTGGTGGACCGGAACCGAATGGAAACTCTACGGTTGAGCATTGAACCCGTTGAGGGTAATGCACCCATCATATTCGGAATTGGATACATTGATATTCCGCATCTTGCTGACAACACCATGAGCAAGAAAGTGTTTGTAAACTTTGTATCCGAGCCCAAAAACGACATGATAAAATCCATCGTGGGGCTTGCATGTGCTGCACAAGCCATCCAAGATGGCCATCAAGTAAGCGTGTTCTTTGCTGCTGCAGGTACCCGACTTCTTGACCCCGCTTACATTGAAGAACTCAATGCGGAAATGGGAGCAGACGTTCCTATGGTTACGAACTTCATGGAAGCCATTTGTTCAGGAGCAACCCTTTACTGTTCCTTTGCTTCTGTAAAGGCTGTTCTTGGTCATAGTGAAGGAGACGGTGCTTTGTTCGTCTCCGACGACCGAATCGAATGGAGTGGCCCACCTGGCGTTATCGCTCTGGCTACTGCAGCAGATGTCCAACTCGTCTATTGAGGAAAGATATTCCTCAATCTTAGGAATCGATTCGCTTAATGTCAAACCAAACTGGTTTGTGGTCAGATACAGCTCCACTGCTCACGGTTTCATCAATGCCCCACTGACCAGTCAAACGCCCATCCAATTGACTAGTGGTGACGATTCGGTCATAGGCACAACGGGAATTGCCCACTGTGGTATCCGCATCATCTGGAATCAACCATGTGTAATTCTCCGATGAGATGGAAAGGTCCACCAATTCGTTGTAAGACGCATAGGAGCAATCTCCGTTAAAATCTCCAAGAATGACGTAGTCATCGTCTTCAGAATAGTTGGTCTGCGCCCATGAAAGCACGTCACCAAGGGCGCTCATTTCCTCAACTGCGAGTGTTGGTTTGGTATGAATATTGACAAAGACAATGTCTGTACCTGTTTCTTCTCCATTGGTGTCCAAAAGCATGAAGGTCGCAAGGAACGGTTCTCTTTGGAAAGAATCGTTGGTGCTGTCATCGTACAAGGAACCGTTGTCTATGGACGTAAATACCGTAGGCTTGTAATAGAACGCGTATTGTTCCTGAGAATTCTTGTCATCTTCCTGCATGCCGCTACGCTGTGAAAGCACCATGTCCCATTCAACTGATTGATTGGTTAGATTTTCTTGGCCTGCAATACCGTTCAATTCATTGAGGAATAAATACGGAACTTCCTCATCAATGTCTTTGATTTCCTGAACTGCTACCATGTCGTAGTCCTGAAAGAGTTCTACCAATTCTGCAACCACCGTAGCGTTGCTCATTTTTGTGTCGCCGAAAACCTTGATGTTGAATGTGGCGACCCTAGCGACCTCACTTCGATCAAGTTCTTCAGTGGTGAAATTTTCATCAATCGTGATCCGGTTATCGATGACAACATAGACAACCTCAGGGTCTTGCTCGGGCTCGCTGAGAAGGTCAATTGTCACAATAGAGAGTATGATAATGGCGATGAGGCTGAGTGCTTGAAGCCCCTTTTCACTGCCGTTCATAAAATCCGCTTTTGAATCGTGGTAAAAACCTTGACGCTGCCTTTCCAAACAGTAGGGTCACTTCGGCAGTAAATGATTCATACGCGAGGAGACAAGATTGCAGGTGGTCGTGACAACCTAATGACGAGTTAACGACGAATCACTCGTTTGTGCCGATGAGTTTGTAATCTTCAGAAATGGGTGTAGCTCCGGTTTCCATGGAGATGATTTGACCGTCTTTGAAACGCATGAAGGACAAGACCGCTTCGGAGTCGGAGTCATTAGCAAAGTGAACGATAGAATGAGCAACCCCGACTTCAGCATTTTCAAAGAGGATACGGTTGTGTTCTGAGTTTGGCGTGTTGTTGCCTGATACAAAGCCCAAAATTTCAGATTTACTCATGGTAAAGCCTCCAACATGCGGGTTGAATACACAATCGTCGTGGATTACTTTTGCAAGTGCTTCTGCATCCCCATTATCCCAGGCTTCGTTATATGCTTCAATAATTGACATGCTCCTCACACGAGGGCTCTGGATTTAAACAAAACGGAAACGAATTATGGAAAGGAATTTTGTCCGACGGTACTATCCTGAAGGTCTCAAGACGCGCGTCACAAACCACTCAATGGCGCGAAAGGTGATATAGCCACCAATCACACTGCACGGTATGGCCGAAAAACCAGCCGAAGATACATCGTCATTAGACGGTGCTCGTCGTCGTGCTGGTACTGCAACTTCGTCCTTCGGGGTTTCAAAGCGTGAAGGCCACGATGCCTCGTTGTATTACAACAGCCGACTAAACGAAGGATTGGTCGCTTCGAGGGAGGTTGGAGATGCACAGATATGTCCCGAGGAACATCTTGATTCTCTGATTTGTGGCGATTCAAGAAAACTCCCTCTTCCCAATAATTGTGTTCATTTGGTCGTTACGTCGCCGCCTTACAATGCATCGAAAGAGTATGATGAGAACCTTTCACTACAGGAATACCTCGGTCTTCTGCACGATGTTTTTGCAGAATGTTACCGTGTGTTAACGCCAGGTGGGAGAATGGTCATCAATGTCGCTAATTTGGGTCGCAAACCATACATTCCTCTTTCATCACACATCAACATCATGATGCATGAAATTGGATTTTTGATGCGAGGTGAAATCATTTGGGATAAATCCGCAAGTGCTGGGTCATCGTGTGCTTGGGGCTCGTTCCAATCCGCCTCAAACCCCTGCCTTCGGGATGTTCACGAATATCTTCTTGTTTTTTCCAAAGGAAATTACAAACTTCCCCGGACAAAGACTGAACGAGCAGACGGGCGCATTGACACCGTTCCTCGTGATGATTTCATCAAACATACGAAATCCATTTGGTCGTTTGCGACCGAACGGGCATCACGGGTCAATCATCCTGCTCCATTCCCCGTAGAATTACCAAAGCGTTGTATTGAGATGTACAGTTTTGTCGGAGATGTTGTTCTTGATCCTTTCAATGGTTCGGGCTCAACATGCGTTGCAGCAAAACAGCACGGCCGGCGATATATCGGCGTTGACCTTTCGGAAGAATACTGTTCAACTGCAGAGAAACGTCTCGCAGGAATCGAAGCGTTTGTATTGGACGAAATCACTCATTGATGTCCTCAATATTTTCCCAAGGGATTGATGATTGTTCCGGCTCAGGGATGGACTCAAGCACAGGGGTTTCAATTGTTGTTGCTCCTTCATCACCGAGCGTTTCTTTGATCGCTTTAGGTGGCGGGACTGGCATGTAGAAATTTGATTTGGCCTTTCTGCTTCTCTTGGAACTTTCTCTATCTGAGAACGTAGAGTTGGTTGTGGTTACTGCAGGTTGTCTCATTTCGTTGAAACCTTTTACGCTTCCATAGAGAAGGAATAGCAATCCACAACACATCCCATAACAACCAAGTCCTCCATTGAATGAACTGCTATCCCACGCTTGGTGGACTTGTAGTACCGAAATGTCAGCGGTGTAAATTCTCATTTCGTGATTTGAGGTATAGTCGAAGGTTTCCTGAGTTCTATTGAGTGTAATGGTCATCAACAAATTTTCTTTTGAGTCCTTACAAACCCAATCCTCAGGGACCATGCTTACGCCGCTGGAATTCACGAACTCAAATTCGATTTTATCACCATAAGTGCAGTTTGGTTGAATATTGTCAAAGAAGACGTGTATCCATTGCCGTGGTGGGTCGCCCGTTTCAAACTGACCGCTTTCACCCCGAGATACCTCTTCAAAACCCCCTTCTCCATCATTTCCTGATTGGTTTGAACTTGAATGAATGACCGTGGTAAGTGCGAACACGAAAATGAATCCCCAACGATAAGTGGCTTGAACCATTCATTCGTCATAATGGGTTTCTAGTGGTTTATATTTTTTCAACTTTACCACCTAGGCATACTGTTTATTTCCGATTGGGTTTTGAACGGTCGCCGTCCACATTGGACTATGACGACTTGGACAACCGATGATTTGGTTGGGCCCGAGGGGGAAGATTGGCGTGTTCCTGTTTCCGAACTCGCACACCGACAAACTGGACTTGCCAACCTGCTGCGAGAGGCAGGAATTGCTGGAGCCCTTATCCAACATCCTGTGGATTTGTATTACTATTCAGGTGGTCGGCAGGACGGTTCTTTCTTCATCCCTGCAGCCGGCTCTGGCGGGAGTGTGGAAGCTGGTGGAAACGGTCCAGTGAGTTTCGTCCGTCGCTCATTTAAGCGAGCTGAGTTCGAAGCAGGTGGAGACAATACCCCGCACGAAGTTATTGCATTCCCACGCCTTTCATCACTTGCAGAAACCCTCCGAGAGCGAGGTGTTACCAACGCCCCTGGCCTCCAATTCGGAGAAGCTCCAGGTACATTCACAGCACGGTTTGCTAGCGCCCTTTCATCACTTGGCGATGCCCCAGATATCACCTCAATCGTTCACGCCCAGCGTGAAGTTAAGTCCGCTTGGGAATTAGAACAAATGGAAACGGCAGCCGCAGTTCAATTCCGCATGTTTGAGGCGGTCCACGCCGTTGGAGGCGAAGGAATGACTGAACTCGATATGGTGGCTGCAGCCGAAGCAGTCAGTCGTAGCGAAGGCTTCGGAGGTAACGTTCAGATGCGGCGCTATCCGCTTCAATGTGACCGAGGCGTAATCGTTGCAGGGCGCGCTGGCGGCATTCCGTCATTCTTTGATTCTGCAATTGGGGGAACTGGTGCTCATCCACTTTCCGGTATGGGTTCAGGATTCACCAAGGTGAAACTCAACGAGCCGGTTTTGGTGGACCTCGTTCACGCACATCGTGGATACATGGTTGATGCGACCCGAATCTTTGTTGCAGGTTCACTTTCACCAGAATGGAATCAACGTTTGGAAGACATGGTCTCAGTGAAAGAAACCGTCGTTGATGTTCTCGACCAAGGCCGCCCCTGTAGTGACGCTTGGGAAGAAGGATTTGCCTTAGCCGTTGAACTCGGTTATAGTGACCATTTGATGGGCACATCTCCAGACCAAAGCCGATTCCTTGGACATTCAATTGGACTGCAATTGGACGAATCACCTGTTGTTGCAGCAGGGTTTGACCGCCCGTTGCCTGTTGGCGGGACGATGGCGATTGAGCCAAAAGTTGTCTACGCCGAAGGAAGTGTTGGTTCAGAAGATACTTGGGTGCGTGACGAAGAAGGCATGTGCCCAATTACAGCAGGCGGAGGCCTGCCTTGGTTGATGGAGTGGTAAGAATGACGCAAGAACAAACAGAGAATGACGTATGTGAGAAAACAGAAGGTTGGACGCACGAAGACGTAGGTAAACGAATCGTCAAGCGATCAACTCCCAACGGGACCTATTTCAACGAACTCATTGTCAATGTATTTTGCCAGATGTGTACAGCAGAATTCATTGGCCCCTCCCGAGAAGCAGGTGGGTTTCTTGGAGGCCATGAGTGCCTTCACGCATGGGAATTCAGCCAAGTGATGGGACGAGACGATGGCTTGACAGAATGAGCCATCCTTGACGACCACATCATTCAAGGTTCGCTGGAGTCCCAGTGGGTACATGGTAGCCAAGCCGTATTCGCCGAGTCACATCGCTGCAGTCGCTTCACATTACACCGAGATGCGACTTTCAGGAGCGGTTAAACAGCGTCTTGTTGAACTTCTTTGTGAAGAATTGGACCGAGTTGTTCCTCAAATGGAAGAGGAGACACTGAACCAAGACTCTGAGCGAAAAACGCTTGACGACCCACAACGTAGTCGCTTGAATTACAACCGAACACGAGAGTTGATGATCGACCGAATTAACAACATTGATTCCGTCGGCTCGGCGGCTGTTCAGGCTGGAATTGAACACGTTGAGAGCCATCTCTCCAAACTCTTGCGTCATGCAGAAGATGCAGCATCAAAAGACAGAGTTGCCACCATAAAACCTCGCCACCTTGAGAAAGCTGTAGCAGGACTTGGTCTTGATGACGAGGATTCAGAAAGTACGCTTGAGGAAGAAGAAGAAACTGCAACCATGGATTTTGTCGCTAGTCAAAGTGGAGGCATTGTCACAGCATCATCTCTTCTTTCAATGGCCCGCAGTATTGCGAAAATGACCGTGACAAAAGATGCTCTTGAAGAACTTCTTGACACCTACACCATGGTACTTGAAGAATTGGAAGCAGACATCCGAAAGCATGCACAACTCGGCAGTAATCCAGTTCATTTCATCGAATCAATCAACAAAATGCGCGGCATGATGTCACTGGGTTGGATGCGCTCCATGCTCACACGTGCAGCCTCGCAGGCACAAGAACGAGATGCGAAAGTGATTGACCTTCAAGACATTGTCCATATCGACCCCTTCGCTTGATTCTTGTAAGGGTGCCAAACGGGTGGTCTCATGGAACAAAATGACCTTACAGAAGCCGGTTACAGCGATTTGGCGGCTCAACCCCTTCTCTTGGTCGTGATTGGTCGCGATTCTTGCGACGACTGCAAAGCATGGAGGGAGGTGTTGACACAGTGGGTTCCGGAATCCAAAATCGAAGCGCTCCTCAACGTTGTTCATTTGGACCTTGATTCAAAGGTCGGGCAGCAATTTTATAGGGATCACCAGTGGACCGAACACATCTCATTCATTCCATTCAACGTACTGTTCCAGTACGGTACACCGGTTGACCAATGGCCAGGTGGCACAGTTGAACGATTGATGACGTGCATTGAGAATGAGGGTTGATTTAATGCTTGCATCTTCCATTCTTCTTTCGGCACTACTGGCCGGCCTGGTTGCAACAGCGGTCACCGTTGCTATTGAGAAATGGGGCGGCCTTGTTGGCGGTTTCCTCGGCACGGCTCCTTCTACCATTGTTCCTGCAGGTATTGGGATGTACCTCGCCGGTGGCGAAGACGAAATCGTCAGTAGCATGATGGTGGTGCCTCTTGGAATGTTGCTCAACGCGCTGTTTTTGGGGGCGTGGCTGGTGCTCCCACGTTGGTTTTCTAACGCCTCCCATCCGCTTCTTTTGACCACCATATGCGCCCTTGCCTTTTGGTGTGTTATGGGCATAGGCGTGTGGTTTATCCTCCAAAACACGGTCGTCGGCATGCTCCTTTCGGAACAGGAATTTGCTGCAGTCGGACTGATCCTTTTGGTGATTATCGCCGCAGCCTTCAACAGGCGACCTCAGCCAACACCCAAGGGAAGCGAAGCAGTTTCCAAAACGGTGCTGGTCTCTCGAGGTACGATGGCGGCTGTCGCCATTGGCATCGCGGTTTGGCTGGCTGGTTTGGGCTTCCCCTTGCTGGCTGGTTTAGCCAGTGTTTTCCCTGCCATTTTCCTCACCAGTATGGTCGCCTTATGGATTGCACAAGGGCCAACTGTTCCGCAGGGTGCTGCCGGACCGATGATGTTGGGTGGTGTCAGTGTTGCTATTTATGCGAATCTCGCCATGTGGTCACTGCCTGCATATGGAGTGGTTTTAGGAACACTGGTCGCTTGGTTTGGCTCTGTGTTGGGATGGTCCGTTCCTGCGTTCTTGGCCCTCAGAAAGGTCCACCAACGAGCCGCCATCAGCGATTGATGCTACGTGTCCACCGCGGTGCACCGGGGACTCCAACAACTTCAGCATGGACAAAACTGACGCCCTTGACATCACAAAGTCGCTTGCGAAGAGCATCAAGGTCAAGCAGGCAGCAAGGGCAGTGAGGCCGTGCGGGTTTGATGGTGAGATTGATTTCACCGTCTTCTGCAATGGTGATGTTTTGAATGATGTCAAGTTCTGGATAAGGTCGGTCGTTGTGCGGGTCCTTCCATGTTGACAGAACGCGGGCTACCCGTCGTTGAAGTGCAGCATGTTTTCGTCCAGCCACAAGAATTCCTCACGCATCTTCGGCAACCAAGTTTTCTGCTTCATCCAGTCTCAGTTCTGCTAATCGCCCTTCTGCTTCAGAGAGTTCGGTCTGGCATTGGCGTAAGAGTTCGGTCCCTTCCTCAAACATGGCGAGTGTTTCATCAAGGTTCTTTCCACCACGCTCAAGTTGAGCAACTATGGATTCTAGGCGTTGTACTGCTTCATCGTAGGTTATTTTTTCATCGGTCATTTTTCTTCCTCCTTGGGTTCAATAGTGTGAATATCGGCTGCAGCACGACCGTCGGCGAACTGAAGGTTGACGGTTTGCCCTTGTTGAAGGCTCGCTAAGGTTGTGAGAACATCACCATCATCGTTCTGAACCATGGTATATCCTCGTTCCAAAACACGATGGGGATGCGATGCAATAAGGGTCGCTTCGAGGCGAGCCAAACGTTGTTGTTGAATTGAAATTGAATGTTCAGCGCTTCGGTTCATTCGGTTAGCAAGCGTAGCAAGGTGCTCCTTTGCACGAAATACACCCTTTCCCGGGGCGTGTTTGAGTTGTGTGGTGAGCAGTATCAAACGTTGCCGTAGTTCACCGAACCTTCGCTTCACAGCATCTCCCATTCGCATGTCAACATCGTCAAGCATCATCATTACACTATGGCGGTCGGGCACCAAGATTTCAACCGCGTTCGATGGCGTTGAGGCGCGAGCATCGGCTACCAAATCCGAAACGAGGACATCTTGCTCATGACCGACGGCGGAGATGACTGGAACAGGGCTGGCAAGAATTGCACGGGCAACCGGTTCAAGATTGAACGCCCATAAATCCTCAACAGAGCCACCACCTCGGCCAATGATGACCACATCAACGGGAGGGAGGGCAAGTTTTTCCGCCAAATCAGCGCGGCTCAAGGCTCGTGTGACTGCGAGTCCACGAACGAGTTCATTCACTGCTCGGTCACCTTGAACCAACACGCCAATGACCGTTGTTCTCAATCCTGGCCAACGGTTGGAAATTAATCGCTTCATGTCAGAAAGAGCAGCAGACCCAGCACCTGTAACTATGGCAACGTGTTTGGGCATGCCTGGAAGGGCCATACGCGGGCGGTCAAGCGCACCTTCTTGTTTGAGAGCCTCAATCAAAGCCCGCTTTGCTTCTTCAAGAGCACCAACGGTTTGCACGGGTTCTATCTTACGCACAACCAACTGAAGATTGCCTCGTTTGGGCCAAAGGTCCAAACCCCCAATGACAACTACATCGCTTCCTTCTTTGATGGATGGGTCAACGCTAAGTCTGGCATTTCGCCAAATGACACAGTCCAATTGCCCATCATCATCACGGAGTTTGAAGTAGATGTTTCCGTTGTGAACGTTCCATTGAGAAACCTCTCCTCGGAGAGCTTGGTGTTGGAATAGCGGGTCTTGCTTAACGGTTGACTGAACCAGTTTGACAAATTGCCCAATTGGCAGCGGACCGGTTGTGGTATGCGGCCCTGATGACACAACAGGATGTTGCGGTCAAGGGTTCTTGAATCATCGGTTGACGCAGAACGAGGTTCAACGGATGTTGTTGAGCCAACCACGACGCCAAAAATAGGTCAACATAATCACTGCAAACATGACCATTATGAACATAATTCCCCAAAAACCACCAACTCGGTCAATGGGTAGGTCATCGTTATTCATTCCAAAAATCCCAGCGATTAATGTGAGCGGGAGCATGATCGCACCGATGATGGTGAGGGTTGTCATGACTTCAGTGAGTTTTGCATTTGATTCTGAAAGTTGGAGGCTGATGTTGCTCAGGTAGGTATCTCGGGTGGAGGTCGCCCCGTTTGAGTAATTGTTGACTCGCTTGATGAAGGCGATGCTCAACTGGTGCAAATCGTTGATGTAGCGTTCTACACCTTCGCTGATGAGGCGTTCTGAAGGCTTGAGCAGACGCATGGTTACGGCGTGAAGGGATTCAACCGATTTGTTTGCCTCACGTAATTTTCGCTTCAGGTCGTGAAGGCCTTCTAGCAAGTCATCATAGCGTTGGGACGGGTCAAAAACTCGAAATTCAAGATGGTCCAAATCACTTGAAATTTGACTGAAAATTGGAGACCAATCGTCTGCGATAGCATCCAGCAACTCATAGAGCATGTAATCGATTCCAAGCGCAAGGTCTTCTTCATCACTGGTTAAGAACCGCCGCGCAAAGGTCGTTAAAGCAGGAATTTCAGTGTGACGTACGGTAATCAGTATGTCGTTTTTAACGAAAACAGCCACAGGCGCTGTATCCAAACGATGGTCTCCATCTCGTGCGGTAACGACGATAAATCGGTGGTCTTCAAATCGTAAGGAAGCGGTATCAGCGTGTCCGAAAACGTCGTCAACAGCCAGTTCATCAAACTCCATGACCGACGATAAAAATTCCTTCACTTCATCGTCAGGTTGGTTGATATCCAACCAAACTATTCCTTGGCCCTGAATGCTTTCCAGCAGTCCGTTAAGAGTGAAGGAGTCAGCAGCCATTTGGCCCGACTTGGTCGTGTACAAATGAAGTTCGGCCATGAGGAGGCCTCGCGTTTCCCTCCCCTAATGGTTTCAGTCGCGTGGAGGGTTTGATTTTTCGTCTAAACGAGCAGCCTTTTTCTGTTGAAGGTGGAAGTCTTGACGCAATTCAACTTCCTTCAATTTGCTCTGAATTTTCTTTCTTAGGAACAAGATGACGATTACAATTGCAATCACATCAAGAATGACGATTGCCCAATCGGTCAATCCCCATTCCCCAATCATGGTGCTCCCTCACAAGGGTGGGCGAATATCGATGTCAACATCGCCACGAGGCTTTCCAATACAGCCCAAGCGAGCACCCTCACTCACCAGGAAGTCATCAAGACCAGGTGGTAGAACTTCAGGCAGTGGAACCTCACCAAGAATCAAACTGACCATACAGGTTCCACATGTTCCAGAGGTGCAGTTAGTGGGTAGTGAAATGCCACATGCCTCGGCATGGTCCACGATGGTTTCCCCCGGGTTAACCGGGCATTGACCAAGCAATTCTGCTCCTTTTAGAAAGCGAATAACAGGGGTTGTTGACGGGGTGAGTTTTACCTCATCACCATCCATTTGAAGGCTTGTGGTGCCAGCGGACATGGAGATTCCTCATCGTCCCTTTTCACGAGTCCAGCGACCCGTTTGTTTGTTGAAGAACAATCCAGCCTTCTTCATCCACTTGTTGAACTTGGTAGCACCGGCCCCCGTACGTAGGATGAAGTCCTCACGGTCTTCCTGAGCCTGAATGTAGTTCTTCGCAGCGAGGGTTTGGTCAATCCAGTCGTTGATGTCCATGAGTCCACCAGCTACGACGCTTTCTTCGACCGCTCGGGTCATTTGGTCGGCGGTTGCTCCGGTTTGTTCCAAATCGCGACGGATCAAATCGTTAACCGTAGAGAAGTCCATGCTTGCTGGCTTGGGTGGAACGGGGTTGCGAGGCGCCTTGTCGGGGTCGATACTGATGCGCTTTTCACCATCAAGAATTGTTTCAACATTGAGGGTGAGTTGTGGAGTAAAACTGGTTTCACATTCCCAGCAGATGAACGCCCAAGATTCTGGCTGGTCGGGGTCACGAGCTTGTCGTGGGTCCAATTCATCACCGCATTTTGGGCATGCGTGGAAGATAAGTGATGGAACGTGGTTTCGTCGGAAATCTACGATGTCTTGAGGTGTGCCCTCAAGTTCTAGCATTTCGTGGTCACGGGCGGCTTCAAGTCCACGGGTTTCCAATTGGTCGCGAATCTTGACCTTCTGGTCGTCTTTGCCTTCATCATGGAGATTGTTCTCCAATTTGACAATGAGTTCAACGGTTTTACCAAGTCGGTTCATGATGAGTTTCTGAGCACGAAACGCCTCAACCTTTGCGATTTTCAGACGCTCTTTTTGTTCTGCAAGTTCAGTGAGAACGTCCTTTTGCTTTCGCTTGAATTTGATTTCTTCAATACGTGATTCTTGTTTCTTTTCAGGAGCGAGAACCTTGGAAAGAAAACGTTCCTTTCCGTGAGATTGAGGGCCAGCCGTAATGATGTCAATAACACCACGAGCAATCTCTATTTTGAGTCCGTAATTTTCTACGAGCATGTCTTTGTCGATCTTTTTCAAATCGCCAATTTTCAATCCCGCATCAGCGAGTTGGTTTGCAGTTGTATCGTCAATACCTCTGCGTAATAGCGCTAAGTATGTGTCCTTCTTTGCCATAACATCCCCTCCGACAAGTCTAGGCGAGCAGACACTCCTAAGAAAAGCCTCTGCCGCAAGTGTTCACTCAATCTAGCCCTTTTGAAGTCTCATTCCTCTTGGTCACCGGACTCAAAATCAGCCCCCAACTCCGCCCAGTCTTCAATATCAAAGGTCTCGGGGCGTTGGTCAAGGCGCGGGTCGTCTTGGAGAGATGCATACGCACTCTTCCAGCGACCGGCATGCCATCCTGGGATTCTGGAAATACGTTTTGGGACGGCGCGAAGGGTGCCTTTCAATTTCTTTCTTCGCTGGGAGAATGCTGCGTGAATCATCATGACGAGCAACCTACGGTCACAGGGCCATTCTTCATCGTGAGTCGTCAATCGTAACAAACGAGAATGAACCTTTGGCATGGGCGAGAAAGCGTGAGGTCCAACGCGTTCACCCATTTCGGGTTCAAAATCCAAAGCGACGACCATTCCGAGTGAACCAACATCGCTTTCGTATTCCATTACCACGCGTTCTGCAAATTCCTCTTGAACCAGCATGACCACAGATTCCAACGGTTGTGTGTGTGGATTGCGATGATGGCGCGTAAATACATCGATGAGGGGTGATGAAATTTGATATGGGATATTTGCAACGATTCGAGTGATGTCGTTGGGCCAACGGACCTTCAAGGCATCTCCTTCAATGAGTGTCAATGCTCCACTCGCAAGTTCGGGTATGAATATCGAGCGAACGTGTTCACAAGCCCCACTATCAAGTTCGATGGCAGTTACCTTGCATCCAGTCTCTAACAGAACTTCAGTCAGAACACCAGGGCCAGGTCCAATTTCTAAAACATGGTCGTCTTTAGAGACTTCACTCCACGCAACGGTACGTTCGAGAACGTCATCGTGAACGAGAAAATGTTGACCGAGGGCCTTGTTGAACGGTTGCTTCCCACGAAGCGAATCCACCAGCCAACGGGCGCCTCTCATACTTCCACCGGCAGGAGCAGTTCCGTAAGACGGGGAGCCATTGCCGGGTCTTCCAGTTCTGACACAAATCGACGAGCGAGGAGTTCGGCAGCGTCAATGTTGCAGGCTGTGTTAAGTTCTTCAACAGAGGCAAAAACACCTACTGCGTTACGAGCTTCAACCATCTGTGAAGCCTTTTTCTTGCCGACATCAGGAAGCAACTCAAAGCCGTGAACCTTGAGAGATATTGGGCCGGCTTTATTGTAGAACTCATCCACGAAATATTGGGCATGCTCTTCAACAAACATCTGAACGACAAGAGGCATGTCCATCTTGGCCATGTTTGACATTCGGTCACGGCGAGCCATTCCCAAAATACTGACGACTTCCTTTCGTTGTGCACTGTCAAGGCCGATGTAGAGTCGCTGGCTGGGAATCAAGAGTTCTCCTCCGGATTTAACCTTGAGTCGGCAGAAGCCGAGCGTCTTTTCGCTCATTGCAGTGACGACGTCTTCTTTGGTATCATGTTCAACAACACGAGCCCAGTCTTCGCCGGTAAGAGCCTTGGGGCGCTCTGGCTTTGCTGGACGGGGGCGTCCACCTTGTTGATTGCGTCCACCACGACGGTCGCCACCTTGGCGCCCGCCTTGTTCTCGTCCGTTACGCTGGCCACCGTTTCGGTTTCCTTGTTGTTGGCGACCTTCGGACCGACTTGGCTCAGGCTTTGGCTTCGGAACTTCCTTGCGTCCTTCAGCAGGGCGCGACATCTTGTAGGAGTTTGGACTTGCTTCCTTCTTCTTTGGAGCAGAAGGTGCGTTGATGTGGCGTTTTCGCCGAGGGTCAGTCATGATATCGCCTCTACTGTGTGGAAAGATTTACTTCATTCGGTAAAGCCAATGACTTGCTTTACAATATCAATGATCGCTGAGATTTCCGAGTCATCAATGGCGATGCGCTTGGAACCGAGAACGGCTCGCACATCTTCAGGGTGAAGTGGAATGAGTTCAGCCAACTTTGCAGCAAGACTTGGGTGCTTGGAAAGGGTTTCAACGTCGAGAAGAGCTGAACGCAGTTCTTCAAACATAGCAGGTTCAGTTCGGTAACCGTTGCGAATGTCACTTGCAGCCCATTCAGCATGTTGAAGCGCTGCTTTTTGCTCGTAACTTAGTTGTCCACGGCGGCCTTGAGCGTCCAAGAGCATGTCACGGACGGTTGCGAAATCGAGAAATTTATCTTCTTCTGGCATGATAATCCCTCACTCGAGTGGGCGTAGGTGTTCTGCGCGGGCAATAACCGTCTTTTGCATGTTACCGTCCTTAACAGCAACAATCCAAGCGACGCCTTGGCGCTTTTCAATGAATCCAGTTCGGCCGTTGAAACGGCGATGAGGCATACCGCCTTGTTGGCCACCGTCTAGAACGATAGCAACTCGGTCGCCTTCTTCATACTGATGCATGACACGGCGAATGTTCAAGCGGCTTCGCTCGTTCTTTCGTCGTCGCAAGATGCTTCGAGTTCCTACACGTTGTCCCTTGGATCGCTTCATATTGGTCGCCTCCTTTTGTCCGAATCAGCATAAGCGCATCTTCGGAGCATTTTGCCGACCGACCATCCCCATATAAGCACCGCGACGAAAAATCTCTGCACGATGAATGGGGTTTGGTTCAGTCTGCGTGAATATCTCCCACATCCAGCCACACGACGTTGCACTTTGCTTTGATGAGAGAGGCGATGGACGGTTGAGTCCGACCACTGTCGCCGTGCACGGTTTCTTTGACGTATGTTCCCGATTCACATCGTAGGGTGACTTCCACTTCACGAACGCCATCTTCAGCGATTTCAATAGATGGTGGATGAGCTTCGTAGACCGTACGCCGCCGGATAAGATCAGCACGCCGATGAGCCACACGCTCCGGCGTTCTCTGAGCCAGTTTGACACCGTTCAAGTTCTCTATCACCTGAATGATGGTTTCGTCATCGGGCAAATCAAATGTCTTCGGAGCCGGCGGAAGCGCAGCGAGAATCCGTTCAACGAGGTCCGCTTTCGTTCCGGTTTTCTTGAGTTCATGTTTGACGGCAAGAGCGACCAGTTCGTCCTTCTTCATCGTCTTCAAATCGTCTTCGGTAGGGCTGGCCGCTGGAACTTCTAGAACCGCTTCAAGAGGCTTTGTTCGGTCGCTGTTTCGGTCGCCTCTTCGTTGGCGTCGTTGCTTCTTTGTACTTCGTGTTTGAACGTCTTCTTTGGTCAAATCAACCGGAGCAGTTAGTACTTCATATTCGGCTTCATTCATGGGTTCAACGCGAAATCTGATGGTATAGGATTTCTCGGCGGGAGTGTCCTTGATCCGAACTACTTCGCTACGGGTTGATGGACGCATGGAGGTGATTTCAACCGAACCATTTGCGAGACTATTGATACGGTCCATCATTAGTTCAGGGTCAACTGAGCGCTTCCGAGGATTCTTGAATTCAATGACAAAGGGGCGCCCACGCCCCATGCAACGAACGTCAATGTCTTCTCGGCCCATTCCGTGGAAGGAATGTTCGTTGGCCTCAAACAGTTCTAAGAGAGGATTCCCAATGAGGTCCTGAACACTTCGTTTGTATTGCAATCCTGTTTCATCGCAGCGTTTGCATCCTCGCCCCTTGCATGCACGGCACGGCCAGCGAGTTTGTGGAATACCACGCTCTAACTTCTTGTATCGTCCGTAGACATAGACTGCTCGAATGTCCAGGTCAACCGTAAGCGTGAGGACATCGATAAGCGCCAAAACATCAGGCTTATCGTTTACCAATTCAATGCCTCCAATACGTTCATTGAGGCGTCGGGATATTTGCGCAACTAGGGAACTCTTGAGCGGGTCTGAACCTCCAGCACCATACTGCTTCCTCATTACGTCTTCACCTTCGGTTTGGTCCTTAGGGAAACGCGCACCAAGTTGCAATCGTTTCAGTTCATAGGGCTTTAGTGCATCGTAAATGATATCGGCAAGCAAATCCACTTCCTCAAAGAGATTTTCGCAAAACGGACAAAGAGGTGTATCTGCACGAGCCGATGAAAGATGACTGTCACGCTCAAGGACAGAAACACGAACTTCACCCCCTGATTCTTCAAGTGATTGTCCAAACCGCTTCTTTCCACCCACTCGGCCAAGACATGCATCACATGTTCCAAGGCGTACCAAGTGCTTGTGGCCTGCTGGTGATGGTGCGCGTGGGATCTCCTCCATATGCGAGTCAAGTTGGTCATCGAATGCAAGGTCACCCATGTCGGAGTTTTCCTCACTTGCTACAGGCGCAACAGCGTCTTCGTCGTCCCAAAGGGAGTAATCGGTTTCTCCGAATCCAGCATCGGCATATTTCATCCAATCTTCTTCGTCATTCTCGTCGGGGCGCGTGCCTTCGTTATCGGTCATAATTCTCACCACTCTCCCGGGGTCAACCCCAAGGACAGCATTTGGTGGGCAGGCTCAACCCTTCATGAAGGCACCGATGAAAATTACTCTTCTTCATCTGATTCTGATCTGTCTTCAGATGGGGCAATAAGTCCCAAGGCGGCGGTCGTGAGAATGAGGCTTGCGAGCAATGAAAGGGCAATCATCGCCGCAGAGAAAATTCCGAAATTGCTGAACAAGCCCATAGGGGAGAGGGCGATGACGGCAAAGCCGGCAATGTCAGAGCTTGCTGAACCGAGCAAAGCCAGACCGCAAGCACCGCCAACAGCAGCGAGGGCATCGTTGTGCGACTCTCCGTTTTCTCTGCCTTCTCGATAGCGTTCCGTAACGTGAATACAATAGTCAATACCCACGCCGAGAGATATAGTCGCAATCGTCACGGTAACGATGTTGAGTGATGAGCCCGCGACGTACATGAGCCCGTACAGCCAAACGACGACGAGGAGAATCGGAACAAAGGTCACAGCTGCCTGTTTCGGAGATCGGAATCCAACGGTAAGGCAACCAAAGACGAAAACTGAACCCAGAACGAGGGACGATTGCATTTCATCTTGCATGGCTGTTGAAGCAGTGAATCGTGTGATTGGTCTGCCGGTAAGCATGACCCATGTTAGCGGCTTGTCATCTTCACTTGCACCCTCTTCTTCGTAGGTGCCGCTTGAAAGATTGGTGAATACCTCGAGGTCTCTCCAAACTTCAGCAACTCCACCTTTCATGCCAGGGAAGTCTTCAGGAGAGGTCATGCCGAATCGAATTTGCATCATTTCGTAACGTGCCGGTTCATCATTGATATCCAACCATGGCTGACTGGTGTTGAGTTCGGTTACAGGCATGATGTAAAGTTGGACGATACTCGGAGGGATATCGGGGATGGGCCCGATACCTGGGACGCCGTAAATGGAGAGGAAACCATAGAAGAAAGCAAGGCAGTCCCTATCGGTTGTATCCACCAGTGGTCCGTTGCCAGCAAGTGAGCAATTCATACCGTGTCCTTCGGTACCAAGTTCCCATCCTGCGGCTTCAAAGGGCGTGCTGTTTAAGACCAAACTGCCTTGAGCAGCAAAGACCATTTCATCAAGTGCAAGGATGTCAATGGTTCCATCGGGTTGCCGAGTGATCTTGTTGGGGACGCCATCAGGTAGCGCATCCATATCTTGCCGGAATATGTCAATGGCGGCAAAGACATCTGGGTCGAGAACGTCACCCATGATGAGAAGGTTTGCGGGTTCACCTTCATCAGCAAATCGCTTGCTAATTTGGTCCACTCCAATCGCAAAGTCTGACCGTTCATCAAGGAAGTCCTCAACGGCGAAGTCGCCTTCAAGTTGGGCCATTCCATATGCGGCTGGGATGGTGAGTAATAGTGCTACTGCTGTGATGAGAAGTGCGGTTTTTCGTTGCCCAGAGCGGTGTGTTACGCTTCGTAACCAGTCCGGATTTACCAGTGATTTGATTTCCTTTTCCTCGGTCTTCTTGGCGCGCTTGGCCAACCAGTCGTCTACACTAACGCGGATGAGTGGTGACCACATTCCGGTCAACAAAAAGGCTGCAAAGATTCCCAATGCCGCTTCAATTCCAAAGGAACGCAGAGCGGCGATGTCGCTGAAGAGATTGGCTGCGAAGGCAGCCATTGTTGTGATGGAAGTGAGGGTAATTGCCCTGCCTACTCTAGAAAGTGTGATTTTACCGGCTTGTTCTGAAGATTTTCCTGATGCACGTTCCTCTTTGTAGCGATGCAAGGCATGCAAGGCATCGTCAATACCCAAAGCCAAAACTAGAATCGGTAACAAATTCGAGAATTGTGACCGTGCGATAAGACTCAAACCAAACCAACCGGTCATGGTTGCAAAATGTCCGATAAGCCCTTGCATCCAAAGCAGCGCAGCACCGAGTGCGAACATGACGATAGCAACATCAGACCATCGGCGTAGGCTCACGTAAAGTAAGGCGACGATAGCGAGTCCCATGAGTACGATGAGGCCCGCACTTGACTGAAGTTCCCGATTCACTTCTACGTTAACGCCTTGTCCGACCAGAAGAGTTATTGTTGAATGGTCGTGGCTGCGAAGATGACCTTCTAGGTCCATGAACGACCATTCAGTTGAGCAGCCAGCCCCTTCGTCCTGCATTTCTGCACACTTGCCTTCGGTGTATTGGGGAGGGTGAAGGACGAGTTGCCCATCGTCAAGACGGTATCCTCCGACGCGGAATCCTTCTTCTGTGAATTGGATATCTTTCTCTTGGTGGGCTTCTTTCCAAACGACTTCCCAGCCCATAGCTTCGAGTTTGGTTCGGTCAAGTTGCACGAGCAACCACGTAGACGAAGCCGTCCATCGGCCTTTGCCCCAAAGTGCATTTTCCCATGTGCCGTCGGAGGTCAAAACACCGTAAATGGGTCCTTCTTGAAATGCAGTATAATCTGCTTTGAACCCACGGTCAAGGGAGAGCCACCTTAGGAAGTTGTTATCCGATGCCTCGGCCATTCGGTGTGCGGCCATATCAATGTGAGCCTGTGTGATGTTTTCATCATCAAATTCAAGGCAGTCAAGTGGAAAACAATCGGTCCAATTTGCGGGCGGTTCAGTCACAACCCCCAGCGCGGTAAGTCCGGGTTGTGTGAGGATAGAGGTCCCGTTCATGAACCCACGAAAGTGGTCAGAAAGAGAGATTGCGCCTGGCGCTTGGTGGCCGGTTACATCGTTAACAAGAGGTTTGAGCGCCGGAGCCAGAGCGTGTTCGTTAACGAGGTCAACTTTGTTATCAATTTCCCGAAGCAACGTCAAATTGAGAATGCCTCCCGTCGGAGCATCAATACCGCCCCAAGGTTCTCCTGCAGCAAGCATTTCGGTTGGTGGTACAAGCGAAGCATAATCTGGAGCACCATCTTCCATTCTTGGGACAGGCTGCCATGTCTCAATCGGAGGGACATTAGTCGGGTCACGAGCAGAAACAAGGAAGCCAAGAATAATTTCAGAGTTCGGGAATTCTTCATCAATCACCGTCTGAGCGGTAAGTTCTGGCGATTCCATTTCATAAGATTCCATGTCGATGGGCTGAAGAGCCGTCATGGCCCCAGGAATCATCAATAACGTAAGGAAAAATATGGCGACGTGGACGCTTTTTCGCCGAGGCAGCAACCATGCTGCCATACGGTCGTAGCGTCCTTCCATGGTCAAAAGCCGAGGCCTCACCTTTTCAAGTGATGTTTTTCCAATGTTTCCTTTCATTAAATAGTCTCATGCGGCACAGAGTTCAATTACTGCCCGCGAGGGTAGCGGGCCCTCAACGGTGATGTTCTGTGGATTTGGATGTGCGTTACAAGGAACAATTGTCTTCAGCAAGGCAATTTCTAAGCACGTCCGGAAGGGCAAAAAACGGTACTTCTATCAACGATGGCAGAGAACTCACATTGCTGAAAAACCAAGCCCAATGCCCTCATTGCGGAATTTATTTTGAGGGTGGAAACCACAATACAGAGCACATTCACCCAAGAGCTCTTGGGGGGGAAAATACCGACCATAACAGGATTCAGTTTTGTCTTGCTTGTAATAACGCTCGGAACCTCGTGATGCAGGCCCTACTCGGGCACCCTCCCTATTTCAAAAACTTCCCTCAAAACTGGCCGATGGTGGAAGAATATTTGCTATGGTCCGAAATCTCAATTGACGACGGACTTTCAGCGGGAAATCAGGTGAACTCAGTACATCAGAAGTTCCTCATGTATCGCTTTTCAGGACAGCTACAATCCTCAGACCTAACCAACGCATATGGCCGATTCTCAACATGGAAAAAGGGAGATTCACCAAATTACAAACAGGGTACTCGTCAGCGGTTGAAAAGAAAGCAGATAGTTCTCCAAAAAACGAAGAGAAAAGGAATATTCATCTCTGTATTTGACCGTCTTTTTGGATACGGCGTCAATGAAGAGCCCCCGAAAGTAAAAGCGATTGCGACTGCTCAACCCGCCCCCGTTCAGAACCAAACCGAACAAAAAACAGCTCTGGTTGACAGAGAGGTTGTTGCCACTCAACAAAGTGACAATGTTTTGAAGTCCAAATCAACCCTACGTCCGATTACAGAATTCCGTTCTGTGATTCTCTCTTTTCTAACTACATCTCCTATAACTATCTCTCATCTTGGAGACCACGTTAAGGATTACATGAATACTCAGGGAATGTCAGATTCAACAACAACAGACTTCCTGAATCTATACGGCTTACCCAAAGGCTTGAAAAAAGCACTTGAAACTCACCTTTCCGAAGAAGTCATTATCTCTGGATCCTCACCTAAGCACGAAGTTGCACGAACAATTTCGTCAACTACTCAGGCCAATAATTCAAATTATCGCTCAATTGAGGAATTCCGTACAATCATTCTCTCCTTTCTCACTACTGAACCAACTCAAATTGCTGAAATTGGAAAGAAGATTGTTGCATACATGAAGGATCAAGGAATATCAGAAAGAACAACAACCGACTTTTTGAAACTCTTTGGCCTTCCAAGGGGAATGAAAAAAGCCATCCAAGAACATCTTTCTGAGAAGGTAATCATCACTGGGACCTCCCCAAAATATGAGGTGGCAAAACGTTCTGATGACGCAGAGGACCAACTCTACACACAAACCTCTCCAGAAGAATTTTTGGAATCTTGGCAGTCCACGGTAATTGAAAGACATGAACGTGGAACGCCGATTAACTTTGGAGATTTTTGGGGGCTTATTTCGGCCGAACAAAAGCGCTCAGGCCAAACATGGACGCACTTCCTAGCCCCTTTTGGAATGAAGTCTAAGGCACCAATTCCCAAAAAAGTAAGACGAATACTTGACCTTACCCAACTGAATTACTCAATTGAGGGCGAGATACCCAATCAGACAATTGTTTTAGATTCTACACTGTCGAAGGAAGAAGAATAAAGCTCCCTTTTTCCACCAAAGCACGAGTGACCGGCCCTCCGAACCTATTATGAACGGGTGAATGTCCATGACACATTGCACAGGGCGACAGACATGGCCACGCTTGATGATATAATCAGTGATGCTAACGCCATGGATGCTTGGATGAAATGGTCCACTGGACTTGTCCTCACACTCCTATCGTTAGCTGTTGTTCGCTTTTTAATGAAGAAAGTCGTGCTTGACTTTGTCAAAGCGACCTCATTCGACTGGGATGACCAGTTGTATCGGCCTGTCACCAACCGGCTTTATTCCTTCATCATGTTTACAGGCATACAACTTACCATGCTTTGGGTAATGGGGAAAGAAGAAGAATTGAACATTGCCTTGGATCCCGTATTTCAAGCAATTTACATCATTTTGTCGACTTCGTTGTTGAGTGTCGCACTGAAGATTATGATTCCAGTCGTGCTTGACAAATTCTCCAATCCTTCTTCTGTCACCGTATCAGGGAGCAACTCGCTGGTTGTCTTCTTAGTGAGGGCTGCAGTTTGGTTTGGTGGACTGTACCTAGCCATGGATGAACTGGGCTTTGAGTTGGTTGGACTCCTCGCATCTCTAGCAGTCTTTTCTATCATCATTGGTTTGGCGATGCAACAGACACTTGGGAACATCATCAATTCATTCATGCTTGCTTTGGACCAACCCTTTGAGGTAGGGGACCGAATTGAAGTTGATGGAGAAATCGGCTCGGTAGTTTCCGTGGGAATCCTTTCAACTAAGGTTCTCACTAACGAAGAAAATCTTGTCGTCATTCCTAACAACAATCTCATTAATTCAACGGTCGTTAACCACGCTCGTGGTGGTGGCGACGGACAAGGACGACGGATTTCACTGGTTATGGACATCGGGGTAGAATACGACGAAGACATTTCTCACGTCAAGTACACTGTTCTTCAGTTGATGCGAGCGTGCCCGTATGTGATTGAAGTTCCCGAACCCAGAGTTCTTCTCAATGAACTTGGAGATTTCGCCAAGGTGTTCAGATTGTACGGTTGGGTAGAGGACTATTCTGATGAATTCATAGCAAAGGATTGGTTGTTGAAGAATATCGCAGAAAGCTTTGCAAGAGAAGGCATTGGTATTCCTTTCCCAACAGCAGTCGAGATTACTTCGGAATTCAAGGAAACCTACAACAAGCAGCGCAAGGCGACAAATGTCCGCCGTGCTCGTCTGCAAATGATCAAGGAAGACAAAGCCCTTGAGCGTGAGCGTGCAGAAGCTAAGTGGGAAATTGAGGCGATTACCGAGAAACTCAAGGACCCTGAATTGGAACGTGTAGAAAGAAACACTCTTGAAGAATCATTACGGGAACTGAATCGGGTTTTGAGCATGTTTGAGGCTGGCGACAACTAAGAGTTGAATGGGTGATTTTATGTATCGGGTCCCGTTCATGATAGGCATGAACTCAGTTGATTTGCGGTATATGCAAGTTGACATCACCATAGATTCGGGGAGGGACCTGCCAGGGATCTCCCTAACCCAAGATTTCCATAGAGTGGAATTCCTCACTAAAATGGGCTCCTCTAAAGAAGGGCTTCATGCCCTTATTCGAATTGATTACGATAATCCTTCAAAACTTTCAAAAGATCAAAAAGCGTATAAAATCATCAAAATCTTGGAACAGACTGAACGTTCCGCTCTCTGTGAAGTTTTGGCTACGGGCACTCTGACACGTATATTCACGGCCCTTGAACACGTATGGTGGGTTTCGCCCACCTTTGTTCATCCAGAGGGAATGTTACTCACCCTAAGAGGCACGAGGGACTCTCTTCGTCAAGCACATTCAGACCTCAAAAATGTCCTCAATGAAGGATTCAAGATGAAGCTGGGCGCTGAGTCCTTGCACAATCCTGAGTTCATTGAGTTGCTTCCTGAGCGACAACGAACGGTTCTAGAAAGAGCGATTGAGATGGGTTACTATGACCGCCCTCGCTGTTGTACCCAGCGTAATATCGCTGAATCCCTTGACATTAAGCAAGCCACGGTGAGTGAACATCTTCAATCCGCAGAGGCAACTATTATCCACGCATTTACGACCGAACCATGAATGTTGAGCCCACAGACCTATCATAAACGGTGAAGGAGATTTTACGCGCATGCTGATGCAGACCTATGTCCGGTGCACGCCATGCGAATTTCAACCGAGCCGTCGTCCTCTCGCTTTTGATGATGATGATGACCCAAGTGGGGTATCTTGAATCCATGAACGCATGGAAAAACGACGAAGAAACACTTGACCAGAGCACCGACGTTCTCGAAACGGGAGGCTCGGGCGCA
>TARA_B110001452_G_scaffold99122_1_pt1 | contig 27904 bp, 20 predicted proteins | sample TARA_B110001452 | Tara Oceans TARA_B110001452 (sample SAMEA4396971) | marine metagenome | biome: Polar Biome; feature: [DCM] deep chlorophyll maximum layer (ENVO:01000326); material: water (ENVO:00002006), including particulate matter (ENVO:01000060) such as... | depth 25 m
GATTGTGAAGTCTGTCACTATCATCATACCTGTCAAGGATGAAGAGGTTGGACTTCAATACCTTCTTGATAATTATAAAAATTCAGAATATTTTGATGTTGATGACTTTTCCTTTATTTTTGTAATAGATGGTAGAACAAGTGATCTATCAAAAAATGTTGCAAGAAATTTTTCCGATATAATAATAGATCAACATGAAACCCATGGAAAAGGATCAGCAGTTAGACAGGCACTCGATATTTGGAGAGATAATAAAACTGATTTTGTAGTATTTATGGATGCTGATGGCTCATACTCTTTTGGAGATGTGTCTAAAATTATTAGTGCCTTAAATGATGATATCGATGTTGTTTCAGGCTCTCGATTTATGTCTAAAACTGGAATTCCTGTGGGAATGGGTCGATTACATAATTTTGGTAATCGCATGCTCTCTATGATTTCTAGTGTTAGAAATAGAAGAAAAATATCTGATTTGTGTACTGGATTATGGGGATTTAAATATGAATCAATTGATAAATTGAATCTACAATCAAAAGGCTTTGATTTAGAGGCAGAAATTGCTGGAAAATCTAGAAAAGCCAATCTTTCTCATAAAGAAGTTCCAGTGAAATGGTCTGCAAGAAAGGGCGGTACCAGTAAGCTAAAATCCTTTAGGGACGGGAGTATAATTTTATTTAGGATAATTATAACTTAAGTTAATTATTAATACTATTCCAACCTGATAGCGTGCTATTTGGAGGAGTCATGACTGATGGCTCTAATATCGTTCCAGGATTAGATACGACATTACACCCTATCTCTGATCCGTCCCCAATTAAAGCACCAAATTTTTTCAATTCAGAATCAACTTTTTGGCCATTTTTCAATCTAATCAATATGTTACGCTTATCATTTCTGACATTGGATAACTTAACTCCTGCTCCTATGTTTACCTCAAAACCTAATATTGAATCTCCTACGTAATTAAAATGTGGCGCTTTAGAGCCTGGTAATAGTATGGAATTTTTTATTTCTGAACAATGACCAACTATTGCATTTTCACAAATCCAACTACCTTTTCTTAGATATGCTGCATGTCTTATTTCTGCATTTTTTCCTATATAACATGGTCCTTCAATTCTAACATAGTCGCCAATTTTTGCAGTTGAATCAATATGGATTGGCCCATTTGTTGTGTCAAAAGAAACTCTTTTCATTCCCACAAAATTATTCCCCAAGCCGTCTTTTAATTCTAATAATTGGTTTATTATTGATTTATCCGAGGTCGGCGATATTATCTCCCAGGGTAAATCCTGGTTTGGCCACATTGGTAAATTAAACATATTTGAACTCCCTTTTATCCCTGGAAAAATCAAATCTAGCATTGACATTATCGTCTCGCAGATTGATATTATGAATAAATCCTTTCTAGTAATACTAATTATCTGAATTAGTCATATATCTCATTAATAACGAACCTTAGATACCCATTATGGTGCAGTATTAATATATTGCTTGGACTGGGGGCAGAATAATGTGTGGTATATATGGATGTATCGGACATGAAGCATCAGGGCAAGTATTGGAAGGCCTGAGAAAACTGGAATATAGGGGATATGACTCTGCAGGTTTGGCTGCTTTATTCCCTCAACATTCAGGTCCTGTAGAAACTGAAAAAACTGTGGGATATGTGTCTGATTTAGTTTCCAAAGCGAATGGAAGGTTTACTGGTGCTCATATATCCATAGGACACACCAGATGGGCTACACATGGAAAAGTGACTGACTCAAACGCACACCCTCATACAAGCAATGATGGAAATATAACTATTGTACACAATGGCATAATAGAAAACTCATTGCAACTTTCAGAAAAAATATCTAAATTGGGATATAGCATTAATTCTGAAACAGATACGGAAGTCATTGTTCATTTATTGGATATTGAATTGAAATCTCAATTGGGTATTAAGAATCATTTAGATGCTTTTTGTAAAGTAATTGGCCAATTAGAAGGCTCTTGGGCCATTGCTGCTATTGTTACAGATCTTGAAGGAATTTTAATATCTAGAAATGGTGCACCTCTCGTAATTGGTAGAGGTGCAAATAATGTTTCAATTGCATCTGATGTACAACCATTTTATGGCGCTTGTTCTGAAGTAGCATACATGAATGATGGAGACAATTTTTTATTAACATCAGATGGTATTGTGACAAACGATGATATCAGCGTCCCAGAATTTATCGTCTTAGAAGGAGTTTATGATGATCAGGATCCAGGGGCATTTCCACATATGATGTTAAAGGAAATTCATGATCAACCTACTGCCTTATCAAATGTACTCAGTGGAAGAATTAGTGCAGATGGATCAAAAGCAAAATTAAGTGGTTTTACTTTATCGCCAAAGCAAATGAAAAATTTAGATAAAATAAATTTAGTCTCATGCGGGACTGCTCATTATGCATCTATGATAATTGTTGAGTACATAAGAAAATTTTCAAATGTTGAGGTCGAGGCATTCAGGGCTAGTGAGTTTCCTGCGATGGAATCATGCTCTAAAAATACACTCACAATTGGCATAACTCAATCTGGGGAGACCAAGGATACTCTTGATGCTCTCCTTGAAGCTAAGAAATATGGCAGCCATGTTTCCTCAATGTGCAATGTTTTAGGGTCTACAATATCCAGATTCACAGGCAATGGCGCATATCTATATGCGGGCCCAGAGTATGCCGTAGCATCTACAAAAGTATTTACTAATATGTTAGCAAACGGTCTTTTATTGGCATTGACGCTTTCAGATATGTCAAGTTATAAAAGAAAAGAAATCGTTCAATCACTTCGTATGTTGCCCAATATCCTATCGTCTCAATTAATGAACTCAGATGGCTCAATAGAAAAAGCATCGGAGCTGATTAAAAATGCAAGTAACGTGATATTTATAGGAAGAGGGCATCTTTCGTCTAAATTAGTTGAAGAAGGTGCTCTGAAGATGATGGAGGTTTCATACATACCATGCTTAGCATACCCAGGAGGGGAACTAAAACATGGGCCAATCGCCTTAATAGAAGAAGGAACTCCAGTTATTGCTATAGCTCCTTCTGATTCAAAATTAAATTTGATGGAATCAAGCATAAGGGAGTGTAAAGCACGTGGCGCCAAAGTAATCCTAATTACAGATCATGAAGGCCCTATTACTCAATTCTCTGATGTTGTTATTCAGACTATGAAGACTCATTCTGAACTTTCTCCATTTGTTAATATTATTCCTTTGCAACTTTTAGCATATTATGCAGGAATTAATAGGGGAATTAATGTAGATAGGCCACGTAACTTGGCAAAATCAGTTACTGTTGTTTAGGTAAATATTTCATCATATAAATTTTTAATATTTTGTTTATTATTGAATTTGGAATATTTTTCTGATTGTAAATTAATTAATTTGATTATCTTATCATATTCATCTTGATTCGTCAATGATATTATTTTATCACTCCAATCTTCAACTTTGTCAAGTGGAATGACTAATTTATTTATTCCTACAGTTTCTGAAGAAGCAGGAGATACCAAACAAGGTAAACCATTTATCATTGACTCTATTACTGACATCGATGATCCTTCAAATTCACTGGGCATTATTAAAAAATCGGATTCTTTAATCAATTCCATTTTTTCCTCTTTCGTAACCCATCCCTTTGCATCAATAGAAGAAGATTTTATTTTATTAATATAATTATCATCAACGCCAGTCATTGTTAACTTTGCATTAATCCCTTTAGATTCCAAAGATTTCAATATCTTTATTGCAAAATTATGGCCCTTACCTTTACTTTTTCTGGATAACATTAAAATTTTAATTTTTTTACCCAATATATTATTTCTTGATACTGTTCTTTCTGATGAATTGGGGATGACTATCACATCATCTGGCATCCATTTTTTTAAAATTTTTTTCCATCTGTCTTCTAAAAGTATAACCCTACACTCCGTGGCTAAAGATCTTCTAACTAAGAATCCAGAAATTCCAAATAATCTTTTACAAAAATCTTGAAAACGGCCTGAATGAATATGAATTATTACTGGAATTGAATGTTTCTTACAAATATTCATCAAATTAATTTTTCTCCACCAACTAATTGAATGAGTGGCATGAATATGTACAATATCTACTTCATTAGCAATAATCTTATTTTTCAATACATTACGAGCGTTAATCCAAATATTTATTTTTTTGAATAATGCTCCGTTGCAATGCGTAGTAATTATCTCCGATTGATAATTTGCAGGAGTATTCAATACTAAATTATTAATCACTATCGACATCCCTCCTCGACTTTCGGCCGGACCCAAATGAATGACCTTCTTCATGCGCTTACAGCCGAACCGACCATATCCTTACACATCATGGTAACTATCAATGACGTCCATGCAGAGCATTTGGGAGTATGGGATATCCATTTCATTTATTGCATTATTAATTCCCTTTTTACATTATATACGGTGTTTATATTATTTTGATAAAGGGGCATCTTTTAAACAAGAAAATTTTATGCCCGATATAACCGTTCTTTTACCGGTAAAAAATGAAGAAATAGTTATTTCATATAAGCTTGAAGAAATAATGTCAATGGATTATCCGTTAGATAAAATCAGACTATTGATATTGGATTCTCAATCTAAAGATGAGACTGTAAAGGTCGCCAATGAATTTCTCTTGTCTCAAAATAATGAGGTAAATTATGAGATACATATTGTTGATGGGCCAGGAAAATCATTTGCAATTAATCATGCTCTCGATTTGATAAAAACAGATTTCTTTGTAATGCTGGATGCAGAAGCAATACTCTCAAAAAATTCAATTAGAGATATTATTAGATGGTTTAGAATTGATGATATAGGTGGCGTATGTGGTTTATTTTCTCCACAGGAAAATGATTTAGACATAAATTATCGTAATAATTACAATATTCTTAGGGTCGGAGAATCCATAATTCATTCAACTCCAATTTTTGAAGGATCATTATGCGCTTTCCGCCTTAGTGCATTAAATGGTAATAAAATTGATGCGAATATAAACTCTGATGATACTCAATTATCACTTCTTTCGATAAGACATGGATATAGGTCAATAATGGACAAAAATATTACATTTACAGAACCATCAACGGGGAGAAAAAATAGAAGAAAAAGGCAATTAAGGAGATCACAAGGATTAATACGAACGTTGATGATAAATTGGGATTTATCAATAAAAAGTAATATAAAAAGTATATATTTACATACATTTTTTTTCCATATTGTGATGCCATGGTTATTTTTATTTTCATTTATTGCCTTAATTTACTCTACATATTTATCTTATGATGCTTATGGAATTCTAAGTTTAGATAGATATAAAATTTCCTTTTTAATATTCTTATTATTGCCCTTAACTAGTATTTTTCGTAATTTTATATTTGGAATATCTGTACTCATTGAGGCACAAATCTTATGGATTTTTGGGATAAAATTAAACGTATGGGAAACTAATAAGCAATTAAGAATAAAATCTGTAGAATTAAGAAAAAAATAGCATTAATACTCAAAGATAAAATATTGATATGCGCTGAGTCATTTGTGGTTGAAGTAGATAATAATTTAGAAGAAAATTCCGAAGGCTATATTATAGTCAGAAGTGCATCTCCAGTTTTAGCTTCCGCAACAAATAAATTATCTACATGGGTCACTATAAAGATGGAATCAGGATGGTTGCCACATTCAAATCCTCAGTTATATCACGATGGTGAAAAATTTTATTTAATACAAGCAATGACTAAATGACTTTATTTTTTAAAATCATAATTTGAATATATTCAATCATTTTGTTAGAGATTACGCTCCAATCATATTTCTTGGATGAAACTTTGGATAATCCTGATAATCTTTGAAAACTATTATTTTTTATTATAGATTTTATTACCTCTGGAGTATCTATGAACCACTCTTCACCTTTCATTAAAAATGACCATTCTTCATTCTCTCCGGTCCTATTTCCGGCATGATCTTGACCTAATATCAATAGTCCTGATGCCATATATTCGGCTAATTTGATTGGACTCGCGGCTTTCCAAACTTTTTTATTAGGCATAGGCATAATTCCAAAATGAGAATTTTGTAATATTTCATAGACCTCCGCTCTAGGAAGTTTACCGTGATATATTATGGACTTAGACTTCTTAGCAATATTTTTGACATTATTAATATAATCTCCCTCTCCCATTAAATTAACTATATGTTTAATCTCCCTCCGATTCAATTCTTTAGATAGTTCAATGATTGATGATAATCCTCTATTTCTATCAATTCTTCCACAATATGACAATATTACTAAATCATCAATATCTCTAATATTTTCACTGAAATCATTTATATTTGTACCTGCATTTAATATGTGAATTTCTTTTTTTAAACCTATTTTATTTACTAATTTCTTATGTTCCTCCGATACTACAAATCCTCCACATGAACTTTCAGATGCTATTTGCCAAGCCCTTTTCCATATTCGTTTCTGAATTTTTGTCAGTAATGAACGATATACTGGGGGCCCTCTATCAATTATGAACCACGGCTTCCCCATTTTGAGCAATTCCCTTTTTAGTGAAGGAACATAGCACCAATCTACTAATACACAATCAGAAAACTCTTGAATTATGTTGCTTCTCTTAAATTTCATATTTATAAAAATACCAGCAGATATCGTTTCCATTCCTCTGAAATTAATTTTTTTGAACCGAGTATGTTGAAAACTGCCATTATTAATATCTACAGTTGGACTTATCACTCTGATTATATGATTTTTTTTATTAATGGCATCAATTAAGCCGAACTCAGTCGTACTTGCTAAATCTGCATTCAAATCTCTTCCAGTAATCCAAGTGATATTCATGCAATTTTCAATCTACCGTCCTTGCCTTTGTATTTTATTGGAGTGGTCCCTCCTGCTCTTTTCCAATCTATTATTAATTTTTAATGGCAAGAGTTGAAAGTAAAATCAATGACCGGTAGGCATGGGATTGAATTCTTGGCTCTTTTCTAAGTTACTACGTTGGTCAAGAAATCCATATAATAGGGGTAATTATAGATCCTCGTTGAGAAGATCATCACGATCTAGTTTAATATTTAGAAATAATATTTCATTTTTGGATATATCGGCTAGAAGTGCCCTACGTCTTTCAAAATATGAACTTGCTACTAAAAAATATCGTGTGGCCTCCAAATACGGTTTATCACTAAGAGACCACAATATTAATCATTTTAATGCCGAATTAAGATCTGGTTATTTGGAAAATGCATATTCAATTATGCGCCAAGGAACGGGAGATAATTATGATGGCCAATTAGATGAAATTATTAGGTCATTAAAAAAACTTAATGAAAATGAAAGAGTTAAAATCATCCAATCAATAGGAAAATCTCATAAAATTCCAGAAGTAATAGCAGAACTTTTACCTTGGAAGCCAAAGAAAATAGAGGTTAGAAAAGATTCTGATGAGTCTTATTATATGCTTTCTAGTGAATTATTAGAAGTTGACAGATATAGAAGAGAAATTTCAAGAATAAAACAATCAGGTGCTTACCGCCTCATGAATCATATCACTGATTCAATAAGAAGCCCAAAAAAAATTATTTTATTACCATTTTCATTTATTAAATTAGGTTTATCAATAGTTAATCAAAGAAGAGGTAAAATAGATAACTCGGTTCCTAATCAATTCCCCATCGGGAATGGTGCTGGAAGCAGAAATTGCATTGTTTTTTTCCCTACTAATGGGGTGGGATTTGGCCACTTCACCAGATTATTGTCTTTGGCTAAAAAAATTAGAGAAAAAGATGAAGATATTGAAATTATCTTCTTTACTACAATGCCAACATTACATATTTTGGCAGAAGAAGGATTTCCTGCATATCATATTTCTGGGCGTTATCGTTACAATGAAATGCCCCCCAAAATTTGGAATTCGTTATGTGAAGAGATGCTCAATATGGTGCTTTCACTACACCGTCCAAAGGCATTTGTATTCGATGGATCATATCCATACAGGGGGATGTTAAATGCAATACAATCTCATCAAACAAATATGTTGAAAGTATGGCTAAGAAGAGGTGCCATTAAGGCTAACTCTAAATCAATACCAGTTGATAGCATTAATCATTTCCATGCGATTATAAGGCCTGGAGACTCCGTGGAGTCCGATTTTGGATCAGAATTAGATCATGGTACAGCAGTTATACAATGTAATCCTATAATGCTAACAGATTCTGATAATATGGCATCTAAAGGAGATTTACGCAATAGATTAGGAATACCTTTGGATTCTACATTGTGCTACATCCAATTAGGCGCAGGAAATATCAATGACATAGACTCGGAACTTTCATGGACAATCAAAGCTTTAGAAAAACATCCAGAAATATATATTGTCATTGGTGAATCAATGCTCGGAGACAGACTTTCATCAGAGTATAAAAGGGTTCGTATTTTACGAGATTATCCAAATTCTAGATATTTCTCAGATTTTGATTTCGCAATTCTTGCAGGTGGTTATAATTCATATCATGAAGCAATAGAGGCGAGTATTCCTACAATATGCTATCCTAATATGAAGACTGGGAGGGATGATCAATTGGCCAGGGCAATGGTCGCAGAAGATGCCGGTTGCATGGTAGTTTTGAAGAATAGGACAGAAAATAAAATTCAAATTGCAATTGATCGTATTTCAGAGTTAGAAGTTAGAGAAATGATGAAATCTAACTTTTCAATTTTACATAGGGCTAATGGATCCAATCAGGTAGCCGATTGGATTTTAGAACAAATAAATTAATTTCATAGATCTTGCCATGAAGAAGTCAACTTACTATGTGCCTGTTTAGTAGTATCTAATTTTAAGAATGGAACCATATTCCAATTTAATAGGACTTCCTCTTCGTCACTAGTCATTTGTTCTAAATAGTATAATATTTTACTTCTAATGCTATTTTTCCATTTTTTAGGAATAAAAATAAGTGATTTAGAATACCATTTTCTCAATATTGTCAAATCAATACTTGTATCTATTCTATTTCTTAGAATTCTAAGGTTTGGATAATTTTTTATATTGATATTTTGAATTGAATATATTATGACGTTCTCATGACTTATTGGATAAGAAGAAAGTCTTATTTGCACCTCTGAAGATTTCAACATATCTTTCAAGTTAACTACTTTATCATCTTCCAATGAGATTGCCAGCAATTCCTTTCTAAAGCATTTCCAACATCTTAAACAAGGTTTATGCCACTTCCCTCTGATACATGACTGAGAAAATTCTCCAAAAGGAGATTGATTGCCTATCATGGCAGTACCGACTTCACTTATTCCAGCAACTGGAAGGCACATTTCAATTCCTGCTAAATTAAACAAATTGCCATAAAACTTCCAATGTGAGCCCTTTTCATAGTCAATATATTTTTCATGACCTATGCCATATGCTGATTCCATTACTGTGCCAAATGCTATTGAATCTAGTCCCATACTTTGAGATAATAAAATTGCAGGAATGGCATTGGCTAAATCGCTTGGAAATCCAATTGGATCTCTAAGATATTCCAAGTCACATTCAATGATTTTTACGTCATATCCAACTTCTTTTAATTCTTCACAACTTTTCAAAGGGGCTTCCGAATCATAAATAGAATTCTCCGACATTGGCCTGTGCATGAATATTGGAACCGTATTGCCGGGCATAACTGCTAATGCTGCACAAGAATCCGCACCTCCACTAAATGCCAATCCTGGCCTAGATCGTGGAGATGGAGTATTTGCTATAATCTCAGGATCCGATTCTGAAACAATTTTGTATTTTGATAATACGCTATTTGCACCTTCTAAAAATCCTAAACTTACATCTAATGGAAGATATAAACTTTTTCCTATGAATTGATGGCACATTAATATTGTGGAAAGCCCGATTAAATCCGGATGTATCTCTGATAACTTGATGTTTCCTAATTTTATTTTAGCATCATTTTTTACTAATGAAATTTTGGACGAACTAAGGTGATCTAAATCGTGTTCATCCGGTTCTAAATTAAAGAATATGTATTCTCCATCTTCTCTTATCTCAACTTTCGTACAATCAACTCCGATTAGAAATATGCCATTTGCATGTTTTTGCCATTCCCTCTTTAGCAAAAACTTTTGGAATATATCCTAAATCATTTTTTATTTTACTTAGTTCTGCTAGAGAATCTTTGATGTCCCCTGCTCTTTCTGGGCCATATTTAGCTACAATTACTAATTCATCTCCAAGATATTCTGAAATTGTCTCTTTAATTATACTAAAGAGGGTATTTACTGATAATGTTTCCCCGCATGCTACATTATATACTTCTCCATAAGAATTTATTGACTCTCCAAACAAAGAAAGAATGTTTGCCTCTACTACATTATCAATATATGAGAAATCTCTAGTTTGTTCACCGTCGCCATTAATTGTTGGTGGATTATTGTTGATTATCCCATCTATGAATACTGGAATTACTGCTGCATATGCTCCCTCAGGAGTTTGCCTTGGTCCAAAGACATTAAAATAGCGTAATCCAATTGTTTCCATTTCATAGACATGAGTAAATACTCTTGCATATTCTTCAACAGTTAGTTTTGTAACTGCATAAGGAGATAATACATTTCCTGTCCGGTCCTCAACTTTGGGCATATCCATATTATCTCCATATACCGATGAACTCGATGCAAAAACAACTCTCTTTATCGATTGATTTTTTGCCTCGAATAATACATTCAGACTCCCTTGAATATTTATCTGATTAGTTCTTATAGGATCTTTTATCGATCTTGGTACGGAACCTAATGCTGCTTGATGACTAATATGTGTGCATCCTCTCATGGCCGACTTTAACATATCTTCATCTCTGATATCTCCTTCAATAAATGTAAATTTCGTGAGCCCTTCTAGGTGAAGGATATTTTTCTTAAAACCAGTCATTAAATTATCATAACAAACTACTTCATGACCTAATTCAATAAGTTTATCACAAATATGGGAGCCAATAAAACCTGCTCCACCAGTCACTAAAACTTTTACCATGACATCCTTCACTAATAATCACCACTTACATTAGACATTTCAATTGATTGTAGAAATAACTTCATTATACATTCTTTCAGTTCTATCTAACATATTTTCAAGGGAAAATTTTCTCCTCGCATTTTCCTTTGATGTTATTTTCATCTCCTTATATTTATCATTTTTAATAATTTCAAGTATTAATTCTGAAATTTCCATTGGATCCTCAGATTTAGTTAATTTTCCCGTTTTATTATGAATTATTATTTCTGATACTCCTCCTACGTCTGTGGAGATTACAGGTATTCCAAAACCCTGAGCTTCTATTATGACATTTGGTAAACCTTCTGAAATTGAAGTAAGTAAGAAAATATCCATTGCTGCAAGCAATGATCCTACGTCAACCCTTTCTCCAAGAATTTTAATTTGGTTTTGCAAACCTCGTTCTTCAACCCACTTTCTTACCGTATTTTCCATTTTACCTCCTCCTACTAATAATCCCTTTATATTTTTATTTTTCAAAATTAATCTTTCTAAAACATCAATCCATAACTTAGGTCTTTTACCTGGTTCAAGTCTAAATACGCCTCCAACTATCACGTCCCGAGTTGTTATCCCCATCTCTTCAATCTCTCTTTTGACGGATGAAATATCAATATTTTTTTCCATTTGTACAAAATCTGTACCATTATGAATAACTTTGATTTCATTTTCATCTATTTTTAGCCATTGGGCATAACTTAGTTTCCCTGCTTCACTATTTACAGTTAATTTTGTCCAATCATATTTCATTATTATTTTTAGACATTCTCGTAAATATGGTTTTTTTCTTATATGGAGTTCAGTTTTCATATCGGGCCTCAAGGATCGGGCCGAACCAATCATAAATGGAACTCCTGTTAAACTACATGCAACAGCACTCGTTAGTATCGTTTCATCTTGCCAAGCATGAACCAAGTCCGGCTTATTTTCTGAAAAATATTGTATCAACCTCTTTATTTTATCATTAGTAGTATTATTTAATAGATTTAATAATGGTAGATTTTCATGTATAATGGTATATCCGGAGTTATTTATATCGTCCAAATTTATGTTGGAAAGTATTTCTATATTTTCACTTATTGACTTTAAATCTTCTTGGTAAGTGGACTTAATATCTCTTCCTTCACGATGAATTGCTAAATGACAATCATTTCCTCGCTCGTGTATTCCTTTAGCAGTCAGCGCGACCTGCCTCTCAGCTCCTCCTCGATTTAATGTAGAGGTAATTATACTATATCTTAGATTTTTATTCCTTAATTTAACTTCCTTGCGCCTTCTTAGTAATTCTCTAATGACAAGACTTGAAGTCCATATAATTGGTATATTGCTTTCATTTGTTTCTATTTCACTTACATCACTACAAGTTATTTTGAGAATTTTATTAATTTTTTTTTGTATTAATGTATATTCTTGATCCCTTTCACTCAATTTCAAATATTTCCAAGATTCTGATATATTCCCGTTCCTAAGGGCAATTTTAGATATTTCAATATTGAAGTTTAATCCATCAATTTTCATATTTTCATTATTTAGTAATCTCTCATATCTATCGCTCCAACTAAACTTCATTGAAACTTCTAAGGCTATAAAAAAATTTTGTATATTTTTTTTACTTTTAATTAAAATTCTTTCCCATACTTGATTGACCTTTTCACGTTCATCCATTCTTAAGTAGGTCTCGATTAAATTTTCATATTCTTCAACGGTAGCAATTCCAAATTTTAATCTCTTTTCTAAAATTTTAACTGCACGAATATTATGTCCTAATATCATAAGACTCTTTGATAAAAATTTCATCGCAATCAAACTTTCCTTATCTAAGGACAATAATTTATCACTATAAATAATACAATCATCGAAATTTTTAATATTGAATAGGGATTTAATATATAACTCAAGATGTTTATTTGTATAATTTTTATCACTTCTTACACTAATTATTTTTATTATTTCATCAAATTTCCTAGCGTTGTAAAGACAATTACAATATTCTAAAACTTCATTTTCATCTAATCTATCTTGTTTTAACAATTTATTCCAGTAAACTATTGCATTAATGTAATCCTTCAATCCTCTCTTTGCTCTAGCCATTGAGATTAAAATAAATTTGTCATCTTTTTCCATCTTTAATAAATCTTGACATAGGTCTACGCACTTCTGCCAATTTTTATGTACTAGATTAATTAATATGTCATTTTTTATTTTATAATATTCATTAATTTCAATGATGAATTTATTGTTGGGATTGATTTTGAATAATAAATTATGCCAATAATCTACTTCGCCTTTATCATCTAATTCTCTTTCAACAAAAATCATCATTTCAATTATTTTTTCATCCTCTGGATATATTTTTAACCAAGAAAGCAAATTTATCTTAGCAATTTCAATTTCATTCGCTTGTATCAAATTGATAATTTCATCTTTTTTGGGTTTAGTCTGTTTATCTATTTTTTTTAAAGAATATCTAGATTCAGACTCCTTTCTTTTACCTTTAATATTCTTAGGTAAGGGAGTTTCTATATTTATGGAATCAATTTTAAAACCTTCTTCTCTTTCCATAAAATTACTTCCTCGTTGATGATACAATGAAAAAATAATTTATTTTCTTCATTCAGGTACTCCTATTCCTGTATACTTCCAACCAATCTTCTCCATATTTGCTCTACTCAAGACTCTTCTGCCATCATAAACAATAGTATTTCTACAATGTTTAATTAATTCTGACCAATCTAAATTTAGTATTTCTTTATGTGCCGTGGCCAATACTACAGTGTCAATTCCCCTACACTCCAATGGGTTACTGACCGGCTCAACCCATTCTGGCATTTTGCTGTTATCAACCAAAGGGTCCCAAACTTTTACATTCGCACCCTTTTGACTCAATGAAAAAGTTAAATCTTCTACAGGAGTTTCTCTTAAATCTCCAAGTTCTGGCTTATATGAATATCCTAGGACAAGGATGTTGATATCCCTTTCTCTACCTATTATTTTAATTATATTTTCTGCTGCTATTTCAGGCATAGAATTATTTATTTTTCTTGCTGCGGTAGAAATCATAGATGGAAATCCTACCTTATTGGCTAATGCCATGTAATAATAAGGATCTACTGGGATACAATGGCCTCCAACTCCTATTCCGGGTGTATGTCTATGAAAATTCCATTTGGTTGCAGCAGCAGCCAATACATCTTCTACATCTACTCCCAACTTGGGTAAAATTATAGCTAATTCATTAACCAAGGCTATGTCGATGTCTCTCTGAACATTCTCTATCATTTTTGATGCTTCAGCAATTTCTATTTTACCGACATATGTGGAAGATGCCGAAGTAGTTCTAGAAAACAATTCTGTAAGCATTTTTCCAATCAATGGGTCATCACAACCAATTATTTGAGCAACTGAATCCACTCCTCTAATTTCATCTCCTGGATTAACTCTTTCCGGGCAGTAGGCTAAACAAATATTCTCATCAATTTTTAGGCCATTCTCTAAACATAAACCACCTAGGATTTCTCTAGTAACGCCAGGATAAACGGTGCTTTCTAGGACAACAATAGTTTTCTTATCTCTATTAACGTTTTTAAAAACACTATCCGATGCCGATTTAACATAACTCAAATTAGGACTATTATCTTCATTTACTGGTGTAGGGACTGTAATTAATATGACATCAGATGAAAAAACTGCATCTTGATAATCATTTGTCACTCTCCAGTTTTCTGAGTTAATCGGAATTTTTATATTGGCTGTATTATCAATTAACGGACTTTCACCATTTTTTAACATATTAACGACTTTGGTAGAAACATCGATTCCACATACATTAAATCCCGCATCATGAAATGCTAAGGCAGTTGGCAATCCAACATATCCTAGCCCAATAACCGCAATTTTTAGAGAATCTAACGTACTTGCTTTGCGCTCCATAAACTTCCCCGGTAACTCCTATTGATAAGTCATTTCAATTTTTGATATCATCAAGCATATTTTCAACTAAAGTGCCCAGCGGGAGATATGGTTCCCCCTAGGTCGGACATTCAAGTCAGACGATGGGAATTAGAAAAATCGTATAAATCTGGTAACTGGAGAGATGTTATTGACTTATGTGACAATTTAGGTACAGATTTATCTAATATTGAATTATCTTATAAGATTAGATCATTATATATGGTAAAAGATTATCAAAAATGTTTTGCCATATGCAACGATGGACAAGAAAATGATAAGTCATTATTATTCAATATCTGTCGTTTTCAATTGAGGTCTGCAATGGCACTTGATGATAAAGAAAAAATTATAAATTCTCTAATCTATTTTTATGAAAAATTTCCTTCAAATATTGAGCCTAAAATCGCCGAAATGAAGATAGATTATTCACTTAAGAAATACTCAAATTCATTATTTTTATCTAATGAAATTTTATATATTGAACCTGATAATTATATAGCAACATTATTTAAAGCTAGAAATTTAACTAAATATTCTATGGATTACGAGGAAATAAAAATATCATGGGAAAATGTGCTTTCATTATCTAAAAATAATGTCGAAGCGATGAATCAATTAGCCAGAATTGCAATCAAACAATCAAATTTCAAACTTTCAAGTGATTTAATTTCTAAAATATTGCTGATAAATCCTCATTATCAACCAGCCCTTAATTCCAAGGATAAATTATTAACTTTACAATCTGATAAAAATTTCATTAATCAACCTTTTATTGAAGATTCTTACAGATCTCTATATTCAAAATCTAAATACTCTGAGGTGATAAATAACTTGGGAGGATTGGATAATTATAACAATTGGAAATTAGAAGAATCAACATTTGTATTGAGGTCTCTAAATAAGCTAAAAGATTATCAAAATACAATTAATATCTATCTAAAATTAATGCATGAGCCGAATGGTCCATTATTGAATGAAGTAATCATCGCTTCAGAAAAATTACATCAATATTCATTATTTGAGGAAACTCTAATTTTACTTGCTAATACTTCCAAGCACGAAGTTGATGCTATGAAATATTATTTGAGACATTTAATTTATTCAAATATGGATAATTCTCATATTGCAAATGAAATCAGAGATTTATTATCTATCCATGGAGGCAGTTTTTTAGTTAGGATTATTAAATATATTTTAAAGTCAGGTAAATATCAAATTATAGGAGATATTGGAATTGGTACTGACTATCTGTCTATATTGGATCCAATACAAGGATCATTAAAGAATACTTTATCAGAAACTGATTATGCAGATATTTGGTCAGAATTAAATCATAAGATAGTTCATGCAATATCTTCGAATAAAACTTCTAAAATTAGTTTTCCAGAATCTTTTTATCAATCTTTTATAAAAAATAATACTTATTATCCACTATTTAGGGAAGCAGATATTCAAGATTATCTCATTAATACGAATACTGAAATGAAGAAATTTTCTATTGACGAAATCAATTTAATATGTGAGTCAATTAAACACTTATCATATGTTATGGATGATAATTCCATTGATATGCAATTATCTCACTTATTTTCAGCAACTAATGATGAAATAATGCATGTCTCATCTAACAAAAATATAATGAGGTTTAATATAGATATTTGTGATAATTATTTGTTTGGTGAAAAATTTTTAATAAATGGCGAAATTCACAATTCATTAAATAAAGAGAAAATTTTTACAGATCCGAGACTTAATCTTGGACGATTTTTCTCAATCCTAAAAAATCTAGACTCAAATACATTAATGTCACTGTCGTGGTTGATGCAATGCATTAATGATTCTCTTCCTGGTAAGTTATTAATACATTCATCGCTACCAATTGCTAAAATAGCCGCAATAATGATGGGATATTCTGAAGATAGAATAATTGAATTTTAATTTGTAATTATATAAATTGCATATTAGTTTATCAATTTGAGGGTTATGTGGAAGCCATGAGTGGAGTTGAAGGCCAGAGGATTTTGGTCACTGGAGGTACAGGAAGTATAGGTTCTGAAGTAGTCCGTCAATTGCTAAAAAGAAATCCTAAACATGTTACTATACTGTCAAGAGACGATTCAAAACAATTCTACCTTAAGGAAGAATTGTCTGTATATGAGAACGTCTCATTTGTAATTGGAGATGTTAGAGACAGAGAATCTTTGAATAGAGTTTTTAGAAATGGAGTTGATATTGTAGTACATGCAGCAGCCCTAAAACATGTTGAAATATGTGAAATTAATCCTACGGAATCAGTTAAGACTAATATTTTAGGTACTCAGAACATTGTTGATTTATCAATAGAAAATAAAGTAAAAAAACTAATTTCAATAAGTACAGATAAAGCTGTAAACCCCACTAATACTATGGGTGCAACTAAATATCTGGCCGAAAAAATCACTCTTGACTCCAATCACAATTCTTCAATTAACTCATTTTGTGTCAGATTCGGGAATGTTCTTTCTAGCAGAGGGTCAGTAATTCCATCTATGGTAAAGGGGATCAAAAATAATGGTAAAATTTGGGTTTCAGATGGTAATGTTACTCGTTTTGCAATCCCAATTGATGAAGCAGCTTCGCTAGTTCTAGATGCAATTGATCTGAGTTTCGGTGGAGAAATTTTTGTCCTAAAAATGAAATCTTTTTCCATAAAACAATTAGTAAATGTGTTGATGGAATTAAAATTGACTGAACATGAAGTTATCGTAGAAGAAAGAGGTTTAACCCAAGGAGAAAAGTTACATGAAGATTTGATATCTTCTGACGAACTTTCGAGGCTATGGGAAAGTGAAAAACATTATGTCATAATGCCATATGGTAGTTCTCCACCCGATAACGATTTATTCTCAAAGTCATCAATGGAAATCTATAATTCGGGAACTGAAGAAATGTTCTCTAATGAGGAGATAAGGATGGAAATTCTGAAATATCTAAATGAAGTTTAAATGGGCCACATATTTCATTTATTTAATTGATATTGATCATATACACTATCAAATAATGATTCATAATACATTGCGCTCCAGTCTGCTATTCTTTCTTCGACAGCTTTGAAAGCAGCAGCGCCCATCTCTTGAAGATTATTTATGTTATCATAGCATTCCTCAATCGCATTAATTAGATCATCAGTTGTTCGAGGAATCATCCATCCGTTTTCTTCATTTATCACTTCTGGGGCTATGCCAGCATTGGTGGAAATTACGGGCCTTCCACATGCCATGGATTCCAATATCGGCATACAGGTTCCTTCATTCGCTGACATACACAAATATATGTGCCCTCTTGAATAAAATTCACCCATATTACTATGTTTTATCGGATTAACCTTCGTAGTAGTTATCAATTCTACATTTTCCATTTTTTCAATTGCTGGTAGTATGTGTTCATAGTAACCCTTAACATCTCCATGATGTGAAGTTTCTGGATCCCCAGCCCAACAAATTTTTAATTTTCCTTCAAATATGGGCAACGGAGTGGGATAAAATTTTCTTGGTTCATACCCAGTGGGGACAAAATATTTTTCCTCTATCTCAGGAAATTTATTCATTAATTTATCTGAGCAAAAACCAACTGCAGGATATTGTTCTAATATTTTTATTGTTTGCTTTAAAGTTAAATTTCTTTTAAGCCAAGAATTATGAGACTGTACTGTGACGCATACCTTTCTTAAATCAAAATTATTAATTAAATCTCCTCTTATGAACATATCATACCAAAAAAATCCCATAATTACGTCATAATCGCTGGCATCAACTTTTTCTGTACCTCTTATTATATCTTTAAAATATACTATTGTTGCCTCATATTTCCTAAATTTTGATACTATTGATTTAGCAATTATGTCATAAGCCCATCCTTCAACGTCTGCAACCATGAGTACTTTTCTGTTTTTCATATTAAATCCTCTAAATATAACTTATTCATATTCTTAGACCAAGCCTCTTCTCCAAATTTTTTCAATATGAATTTTGGAGACTTCGTGGCAACCGATTTCATGAATTTTTTATCTGACAATATTTTAATAACTAATCTCGCAAGATTTATTGGGTCGTCATTGGAAGAGATAAATCCAGTCTCATCTTCTAATATACATTCCTTTGCACCACCTACATCTGTTGAAACTACTGGAATTCCTCTAGATTGCGCCTCTATTATTACATTTGGTAAGCCCTCAACCTTCGAAGTTAGCAAAAAACAATCAAATTCATTCAAATATGAATTTACTTTATTCGAAAATCCCATTAAATGAATTCTTCCACTTAAGATATTTGATGCACTAATTATCTCTTTAGCACGTTCAAATTGGGGCCCATCTCCCAACATTACAAAGTGAATCGGTCTCTCTAAATTCTTGATATCATTATTGTTATCTTTGTTATAAATTATGTTTTCATTACTTTCATACCACTGTAAAAGATCTTTAGATCGCTCTCCTTTGACATTATTTGAAATTAGTATTTCTTCAGCAGTTTTTAGAAATAGCCATGGACGTTTATCAGTCGTAAATCTTCCAACATAACCTATTATCATGCTATTTTTTTCTAATTTTAAACTTTCAATTAAATTTATATTCTCAATATTATTATTCGTAAATGAATCATCAACCCCATTATGTATTGTCAAGTTCTTTTGTTTAGGGGCCCCCAACCATCGTATATACTCATCTTTTCCAAATGTGGAATTGTGAGTTAATATTATGTCATCATTAGTTAATAATAGTTGGTAACATTCTTTGTAGGATCTTCCCGATCTGGCTGCAAGCCTGCCCTTTTGAGGCGGAGGTAAGGTTCTAGCAGACATTATTGCCCTACTTCCAGCAATTAATGCTGCAATACCTCCGTATATGTTACAATAATCTTGCCAAGTATGTACGATATCATATTTTTTAAACATATAAATTTGAATCAAATTCCTCAAACGCCTTTCTTTTAGTGCATTTAGATGACTAATTATGTCCAAAATACTACTGTTAATTTTTATATCATGTTCAAAATTTGGTGGTTTTATATATTCGATTATATCTATATTCTTATCGATAATTTTAGGATAATAAGTTGCTTCATATTTAGATAAATTTGGCTTCTTATGAGTTATTAATGAATAACTTTTACTTTTTATTTTACCTCTGTGTAAGAGATTCAATAAATAAGAAACTTGCCTCTCGGCACCTCCAATGTCCAAAGTATGGCTTTGTATCCCAATTGAATATTCCTTTTTTTTCTTTTTACTCTTATTAGATTCTAAAGTTTTGATTAATTCTCTAATAACTGCAACATCAGTATAAATTGGATTCTTTAATATTTGTTCATCGGAAAAATTCAAAGGATCTATTGCCAAATCAATCAATAATTTCTCTATTCTTACTCCAACTTCTATTACTTTATATTCATTTTGACCATTGATTAATGCGTGCTTAAAATACTTGAATGCTATATCTACTCTTTCAAGATTTAAAAATGCATTTGTAATCATCAAAGAAACCTTGTGCCCTTTTGGTTCCATTAATATAGACAATTCTAATTCGTCTAAATAATCTGTGGATAGGGAGAAATCATAGCCTACAATTGCAATAATAGCTCTTTTTTCTGCATTATGGCAAAATCTTAGATATAGTTTTTTATATTCTAATTTACATTTATGATCATCCCCTAATTTATATAATGAATAAAAATGTCTTGTCAATGTAGATAAGGAGAATTCTCCTTTATGAATTTCCCTCTTTGTTATATCTATATATTCTCTAAATCTTCCAAGTTTAAATAAAAGTGCTTTCAAATTTCTATCATCTCCTTGGCTCAATTTAGAACTATGATATTTATCTAAATCATTATTAACTTCATCATTATTGCCAATTTCGATCAAGAATCTCCATCTTTGAATTTCAGAAAAATCATCTCTATATTTATTCAATAATACAACTACTTCGTCATATTTTTGAACATTTATTAAGGAATTTATATATGTTGAAATTATTTGATTATCAAATTTTTTATCTAGTTCAAACTTTCTAATTACACTTATAATTTTCTTAAATTTATAATTACGGAATGCAACTATTACAAATTCCTTAATCATTTGCATGAAAATACTTTTTTTCATTTCCTCTCTGCTGAGTGCCATTATATCATTTGAAATATCTTCCATATCTGATCGAATATTATTTACATTTAATATCCTAAGGCTGCATATTATTTTTGTAACCTTATTTACTCTAATTGTTTTCATTAAAGTTTCTATATTGGAAAAATTACTCATTCTACTATATCTATCTACAAAATAAATTATTGTTCCAACTTTTGGTTTCTTGATAGTTGAAATCCTAATTAATATGCTCTCAGATGTTGCAGTTCCAGAATATTTCTCTAAGACATTAAAGTGCGAACGTATCAATTTGAATGAATCTAAAAAGTCATTAGGAATTAATTCAAATAATATCTTGTGTTGCCTATAAAGTCCATTGACCTCCAAGAAATTTGCCATTCTTTCTGCTGTGGCTAACTTTAAATCATTAGAATGGGAATGCACTAACTCGTCAATTTGATCTATTAAATCTTCATTCTTGAGTGCTATGGTGTATAGCTCAAATAAATCTGCTGAATTCCTAATTCCATGTAAGATATATGGTTTTAACAATCTAATTACTCTTTGAAAATTCTTTTGTTTCATCAACATCTTAGATATTTCTAAATCATCGACTAGTTTTATTCTCTTTTGCCTGTCTAACGTATCTTGAAAAAGACTAATCATTTCATGAATATTTTTGCTTTTAATTAATTTAGATGAAAACCTTTCACTGGATAGCATATTAAAAAGCAAATGCTCTGATAAATTAATATCTCCTGAAAATCCAATTTCTTTTATATTTTTAATTGTAGTTCCAATTTCCATATCTTCTTCTTTTATCTGACGGGAAAGGGCATTCTTGGCTCCTTCAATAATTAATTCCGATTTTTTAATATCTCCTAATTTTTTTAATGATCTTGCATAGATAAGATTGGCCCTAAATGATATTTTATTAATGTCATAATTTGACAATATTTCTCCAATTAATTTATTTGCTCCCGCAGTATATAATATATCTACAATCCATTCAATATTATTTAGCTTATGTAAATTACTAATACTTTTTTCACAGAGTTGTATTACATCTTCAGTATCTCCTAATCCCCTTTTTGATAGTATGAAAAATCTGTAAACTATAAAATTTTCTTCCATTACCTTTAATTTACTTAACCAAGTAATTATCCTATCATAATTCTTAGCTCTGAAAACCTTTTGAACCCTAATTCTTATTGTTTCAATAAACTCTTCACTATCTCTCAAATCATAGAAATCTCTATTATTTAATGAGTGACATATCCTTTCTGATAACAACAAAGTGGTTGAGTTTTTATCTGCATATTTCTCTTTCATTATACTATTTAGAATCAATGCTTTTACATTAGTTTCTAATTTTGATCCTTTTTTTGAATTTCTTTCAATACTTTCTACGGTAGAGTTCGACTTCTGTTCTAATGCAGTTTTCAAAAGCATAATTAATACTTCATTATTTGATTCCAAAGTAACCATTATTTTTAGAATATTATTGAGCTTTCTAGGTTTTTTTAGATAATAGCAAGACATTAAGTAATACTCTTCTAGTTTCTTACTATTACAGGTTTCGAAACCTCCAGATGCATCTATTTTCGATATTATTTTCTTATAATTTTTATTATCATAAGACGAGGCTATCAAGTCTGAGTCGACTGCCATGTATTGATGGTATCATAATCCATATATTAAGCACGTCCTAGGGAAGATTGATGGCGGACCCTTCGGTAGTTCTTATTCATAAAGTTCCAGCAATATGGGAAGCAGGCGCTAAGTCTCAATCTAGTGATTTTATTCGTATGGTTTCAGATTATGAATTAATAAAAAATTTATCAAAAGAAGAGATAAAAATTCTAGATAATCTAGAATCAGATATTTTCTTTCTTCTTGCAAAATCTATCGCAAACTATCTTGACATTACTAAAATTGAAGTGATTTTGGGTCACGATTCTAATGAAAAAAGGAATTGGGATGTAATCACTAGAATTGGTAAGATCGAAATAAATAATAATTATAATTTTTGGAGTATTAATTCTCCTAGTAAATTTCCAGAAATTGAAAATATTAAGGTTCTAATAGTCAGGGGAAATTACCCAAATTTACATAATGAATTAATGAAACAATATTCTCCAAGTACTACTATATTTTATCCCGCTACTTCTTTGTTTTTTCCACATTTCATGAGCAGAATCAGAGATATTATTCCCAAAGTAATTAAAGGAGAAATTGATTCTGCCGATATGCAATCTATTTTATCTGAAATGTCTTCTCAACCAGTTTTCTCTAGGATAGATGCCCCAATCATGCCTGAAAATGAGTCAGATGATGAATTATTTAAATTTAGAAGATTATTTCGAAATTTTGCTGAATCCGCTATTGAAATAGTGGATAAGAATAGGCATAAAGTTTCAGCAGGCAAATATCCAGTTGTGTTGTATGATGACAAATCAAATTATAATTCAATGAAGAGGATTTATCCAAGATCCAGTCTTTTAAAATTTAATAAGGCCGCATCTCCATTATTCAAGTTAGATCTTAATTTAGAAAGAGATATTGATATAATTTTTACTGGAACGACAATTCAAAAGACCAAGAATTACGATTTATTTTATCAATTAGTTGATGAATTACTGTCTAAAAATAATACTATCAGTATTACAATAGTCGGTGTTACAGAAGGCATAGATGAGCTTACTGAAAAATGGAAAGATTATGATGTTAAAATTTATGAACGTGTTTCCAAAGATGAGCTTTGCAATCTATTTAATAGGAGTAAAACCCATCTAATAACTTCAGGAAGGGATTGCTTTCCCCGTACAATTCCTGAATCTATTGCATGTGGTTGTTTTGTCTTGGCATTAGATATATTGTCAGATGGCTTGACTGTATTAAGGGAAAATCCCATAATTGGTACCGTAATTGATACATCTGAGGATAGATTAATCTTAAAACCTAGTTACAGTGTTTCTATTAAAGTAAAGACTGATGCCATAGTAGAAAAAATAATTGAACAAATTTCCATTAAACGGAATCCATTACTCATATCGACAATAGGTTGTATAATTTTTCCTCTAAATAATATGATTCAACTTGACTTGATATGGCAAGAAGTTGACCTAGGTTTAACGGAATTCAAGACTTGAGAACTAATCTTCTCTGGTGCGGACCATAGATTGTAAGAAGCGTGCATCTTCTTCATGAATATCTATGCAAACTCCTCCAATCGGCTGCCAACCATTTGAAATCATTTTTCTAACAATCCTGCCTAAATCTTGCCTATTTGATGCAGCCTCTACTGTGTATTCTTTCCACATGCTACCCTTAGGGAGACTTGTATTATGACCTTTTCTAATTATTTTGTGCGTGTTATTCAATTATTTCCTGAGTAAATGCAACCACATTTGCCTGGCTCGAGGATCTTTTTCAATTTTATTCAGGTCTTCACCGAGATTATTTTCTGTAAATACTCTTTCAATTTTGATCAATTCAAATTTTTCAAATAATGCTTCCATGATGTCTGTTAAATTATAATATTTAGCAATATATCTCGTATCCATCTCCTTCCTTTCATAATCCAAAACATAAGAATCTTTTACAGACAAAGGGTGTTTTAATATTAATGTACCATTCTTATTAATCACACTACTACAATTATCGACGAATTTAGTCAATTCATTTTTTGTAGTAAGATATTGAATTACGCCTATCGCTATTACAATATCTACTTTATTAATTCCAGTTTTATTTACGAAATCAGTAGCTTTACTGATTACTCCCTTTGCATTTTTTAGGTTAAGTGATTTAATATTATCATTTAAAAAATTAACATATTCTTCAATAAAATCACAACCTATTATGCTCCCTATTTCTGTTAAAGTTGCCATGTATATTACATGCCTTCCAGTGCCGCATCCAACATCAATCATCTTAGTTTCTTCATTTATTATGAGATTATTTTTTAACCATTCGAACTCAATTTCATCAGTTTTTCTTGCCAATTCTTCACCATATCTCCAAGGATCATGGCCTGAGATTTTTTTAGCACGTTGACTAAATATATTTTCAATAATTTCTTCAAAGGGCAATAGTAAATACCCTCCTACATATATATTACTGAATCTTTCTTTTGGGCAGGTAATTCATTGATACTAATTCCTGACCTATCTTCCGATAAGCGTGTATTGGCAAAAAATAAATGTCTAAATTCGGTCAAATCTCCTGGTCTGGAATTTGGTATTGGTAATATTCTTAATGCCAAAGGCTTTTCTAAAGCATTACTGAGTGCATATATGTCAAAAAATAAACTAGAAACTGATTTGTGTATTCCCCACCCAGTAATTGGGACCATATCTATCCCGCATCCACAAGTAGTGGAAGTAAGTAACAAATCACTGACTCTGATATCTCCATTTGCATATCTTTTGCTTAATTTGGAATCTTCTAATACTGAATACATAACACCATTGAAACCGGTAACTGGAAATTTGGCATTCGTCATAATTTCCTTTATTATTGAAGTTATGTATGTATGAAGAAATATTGTTCCATTCATGCCTGCATGGAATTCTGTATCTCCTCTCGATCGGCCAATATTGCCTAATGATTCTAATAAATCAATTACACTCTGATTTTCTAGGGGGTATGGATAAGGGGCAATTGAAAGATCAATTCCAATAAATTTCATTCCAGATTCATCTGCAATATTTTGACAATTATTTGCAATATTTGTAAATTTTATCATCAATTCTCTTATTAATTCATTACGAATATGATTTAGCGACTCTCTATTATTTTTACTTATCACTTCTAACATTAATTCAATATATTCCAATCCTATGGCGAATCCTTCCTCATCTCCTACTGCAGCATAAGGAAAAAACGGAGTCTCATTTTCGAGGCCAAATGAAAATCCTAGTCGAAAATTATTAAATCCTTTTTCGACCTTTGACGTATCGATTATTAAGTCAGTTGAAGGCAAGATTAGATTTGAGTCTAATTCTCTTCCCTTTTTTGTAATTTTAAAATTAACAAATCCATTTTTAGTATTTTCTAGTATTTTTTTAGCATTAATAATTTGTTCCTCATCGGTAGGATCATTAAAAGAAACAGAAAAGCCCCAATAACCTAAATTCTCAATTTTTTCAGATATTTTAGCTATGTTAGCATCGGAAAAATCGTCAATATTTACTGCAAGGCGTTTAGTTCTAACTTTACATATTTTTTCTATTTTTCCAATATTGTCAATAATTTTCACCATCTTTCTAGAATCTAGATTATTCAGAAATCCTGTTACAGTCCTTATGTTTACTTTTGTCATTCACAATTCCTCTAGATTTATTGAGCATTTTGGTATGGTGATTGGGAATTTGTACTTTACAGTCTTATATGGATATATCCGTCCTGTGAGTGATTTATCTATTATGCTTTCTAAATCAACTGTATGATTTTCTCTTAATGACCAAAAATCTACTTCATCGTGCGAAAAAAGAATGGCTGGTATTTTTTTAATTTTTAGTAATTTAGCTACTTCCATGCGATGTTGCCCATCCATTACTATCCCATATTTAGAATCTATACATATAGGTTTATTCCAAATTTTTTCTTCAAGTATTTTGTTTTTTAACCACTCGACCCTCTTGTGGCTAAAATCTTCTACGTGCTTCAATGATTCTACTTCGACAAGGGCAATTGAAGTTTTAATGCCAAGACTTTTCATTGCCTGTAAATATTCTACTTGAGTATTAAAAGATAAAAAATCAGATTCATCATCCAATTTTTCAACATCAACATCAAATAACTCCTTATTATCTACTAATGGTTCAAAATAATAAGTATTTTTGGGATCCTTCCTGGTGCTTTCCAACCACTCAATAACTTTACTAATGTCAAATTTATTGAATAATATTGCACCTGTCATGTTTGACCATAATTCAATGTTGAATTTTTTGGGTCTTTTTCCAATCATATATTCTTCAAATTTATTAAATTTATTTACCTTTATTATAGCATTTTTTTTATCCATATCTACGCCGTCCTTAGTAAAAATAATATTTTTATTTTCACCTATTGATGAAATTAATTTTTTCATAGTAGTTTCATTAAATATACAGTCTCCTTCTAGTACCAAAACATCACTTTCTACGTCCCTCATTCCCAATTGTGCAGAAAGAATGTTTTGATCGTTTTGATAGTTTATATTATGAATAATTTGTAAATTTTTTATTTTTAATTTATTTACATATTCTTCAATCATTTTGGATTTATGTCCTGTAACAAGTATTATTGGAATTTCCTTATCGGCGTCTCTTATCAAAGATATAGTCCATTCTATTAGACTAATTCCATTTATATCGACAAGGCATTTAGGTTTATCATCTCTGAATCTGGTCCCGCTACCTGCTACTAGGATGACTACTGTCATAAACTTCCGAAAAGATTAGAATATATGACTATTACTAGAACTTATAATCTTATATTTTTTATAAGTAGAACTCAACCTCTCTTCCAGTTGCTTTCCAATATTTTTTGGCCTCTGATCTTAATTTCATATAAATATCAAAAACTTCATGCCACCCGGAAAGTGCCAAATTATTTTTAAATTCAATTCCATTATTTTTTAATGGCAAAGTATCGGGATTATTTGCTTTATTAATATTTGAATTTAATCTCGAAGATACATGGTGAAATGGCACTCCTCCTTC
>TARA_B110001452_G_scaffold262146_1_pt1 | contig 27689 bp, 19 predicted proteins | sample TARA_B110001452 | Tara Oceans TARA_B110001452 (sample SAMEA4396971) | marine metagenome | biome: Polar Biome; feature: [DCM] deep chlorophyll maximum layer (ENVO:01000326); material: water (ENVO:00002006), including particulate matter (ENVO:01000060) such as... | depth 25 m
TCACATATAATCAAACCTACCAGAGCTGAATCGTACGTTTTGAAACCGTAAATAATAATAAAATGTTGCATGTTACAAGCGCTATATATTGCAGACCTGTTGTAACATATGTTGCACATAGTCACACTATACGTCCCCAATGACCTTAATAAACTGCTTAATGGCGGCTTCATTCTGCGCCGCTGTTCCCACCCCCCAGTTTTCAATAATTTGCTCCCTCTAATATAGGGAGAACCCTTGCGACAAAAAGATAGGTAACTCATCTGCTTGTACTAACTTCAGAGCATTGGCGTTCAGAAGCCTACCACTAACGGTTATCTTAGAGATTGTCGAACGCACTGGTTATTCCACTGAAGATTAAGGTAATAAAACACAACGCCTGTTAGTAGCATAAGGAACTAATAGCTATCTCATTGCGTGTCAGAGACGATTTAACTAAAAGTTGAAGGAGGCCCCCCGAAAATCGCTGGCTATCTCTATTTTTTGGAGGCGGCGTAAACTGTACTTAGAATATAAACTATTGATTAATATCGGTTTAATGAGTTTAAAAATCCACTCTTGTTGCATCCTTAGTTACTTTAGCCGTCTTGAATATAATACATGGGCTATCAGAGGTGTTCTTGTTATTATCGGCGGACTTACAATAAACAATTATTTTCCGTTTTGAATGGCGAACTATAATTATGTGCTTATATTTTAATACTTAATAGGCATTTGTAGTCGGAGGAATAATGACGCCATTTTCGACAACATACTGATCCCAAAGTCCAACCAGTTCAGTAAGTTTTCTGGGGAATTCTTTAGCCAAATCATTGGACTCTGTTGGATCGACTTCCAGGTTATATAGTTGCCAGAAATTGGTTTTTATAAAAGGAATTCGAGATTCAAAAAGTTTGTGATGCGGTAAATAAATAATCTTCCAGTGCCCTTTACGCACCGCCCTTTTTCCAAAAAGCTCCCAGGCTATATAATCATCCTCGGAATGTATTTCCTTTTTCTGTCCCATCAACAGCGGTAATATTGATCGCCCTTGCACAGCAACAACTTCTCGCCCGTTAAACTTTTTTCCCGTTTGTATAGGAGTATCAGTGATATCCAAAATAGTGGGTACTATGTCAGTAACATGAAGTAACGCATTGCTTTTCTGATCGACTACAAATCTGTCAGGGTAATGAAAGAACGCTGGAACAACAACACCACCTTGTCCGGTAAAGCCCTTAAACATGCGATGGGGCGCGTTACCCGCTCGAGCCCATGACGGCCCGTACATAACATAAGAGTTGGCATTGCCGATATTTTCATAGCTGTTATCACAGCAATCCTGAGCCCATTGATCAAAAACGGGAGGCATGTCCTTACCCAACTGGTGTCCTTCAGGCCCATTGTCTGACATAAAGAAGATGACAGTATTTTGATACTCTTCAATGTTCTTTAGATAGGTTATAAGTCTACCGATATCCTTATCAACATCGTCAACCATGGCTGCGTATATCTCCATCGTTCTTGCCTGGTATTTTTTATCCAGCTCACTGAGATCGTCCCATGGAGGCTCATCCAGCAAGCGTGGAAATGACGGTGTGTTGTCGTTTATAAAACCCAGTTTTTTGGCCCGACTCGAACGTGACTCATGCAGTCTATCATAGCCGCCATCATAGACACCGTTATACTTAGAAATCGATTCCCGAGGCGCTTGTAAAGGCCAGTGTGGTGCAGTGTATGCTAGATAGGAAAAAAAGGGCTTATCATCAGCTAAATGTTTATCAATATAACTAATCATTTTTTTTGTATAAAAACGAGTGGAATAAAAGTCTTCCGGCAAACCTTCAACCTTATTACCGTTTTCCTGATAAAGCGCCTTGCCTGGACCTACAACCGACAACCGATTTGAAAAAGCTCCCGCACCTCCCTGTAATAGCGCAAAGGATTCATCGAAGCCTCTAGCCATTGGACCAGTCTCTTTGGTTAGCCCTAAATGCCACTTTCCTGCCATATAGGTGTTATAACCTGCTTTTTTTAAGCGTTCAGGTAAAGCAACTACCTGAAAATTAAGATAACCTTCATAACCTGGCTTGTCTTTTTGATTATCAGATAAAGCTTCACCCATATTACCTAAACCGGCGATATGGTTATCAACCCCTGACAGCAGCATAGCTCTGGTCGGAGAACAATTCGGTGCAGCATGAAAATTAGTAAATAGAAGTCCCTGCTGTGCTAAAGAATCAATATTGGGCGTATCAATTTCACTGCCAAATATTCCCAGATCGTTGAAGCCGAGGTCATCGACAATAATGATCAGTATATTAGGGAGATTTTTATTAATGGGCTGTTGACGAGCATCACCCCCTGCAAACTGAGCTTGATAAACATCTTTGACGGCTTCCGGGTTATCTTTTTCACTGCTATTACAACCATAAAATAAAGTGAAAACGAGCGTAGAACACAGAAATTTTATGCTTTTTTTTCTATTAATCAATGCCACGAATTTACAACCCATATTAAGTTGATTTCTGAAACAATAACGGTAGAAACAATAGCAGACAAATCACCATAAACAGCGCCGAGATCCACATAATATCCGCATAATCATTGCCTGTTAAAACCATTGCAGAGATTGCCGGACCCGCCGCCAGGCCACAACCAATACCAAAGTTAACAACAACAACACTACGTCCCGTTGCATCATTATCACTGATTGAAGAGAGTAGATAAGGTAGTGTAAAAGTCCATGTGAACTTGAATAAGCTGGCGGTCAATAAGAAAACAACCGGCGTAACAGCAACGAAGAAAATGGTGTCAGTCAACAGTATTAATGACGCAACCATTAACACAAACCCCAAACTTGCTGGCACTAATCGCCCCCATTTAGTACTCAAAACCGACGCACTCAGAGCTCCTACTATTCCTGCCAAAGATGACACAACTAACGCATTATTGATAACGCTTATGTCAAGACCTGCACCGTTTCCAACGCGTTCGATGTAAGTCCATGCGCCGGACAGCCCACTATAAAAAACAAACACCCCAACAACACCCATGCATACGCGAATAAATGTGGTCGACTCACTGCTGTGCTCAACGTTATATTTCTCTAACGTTGATGGTGTATGAGTGGGTAAATGGTTAACTAGAAAAATCAATAGCAGAAAAATCGCCGCTAGAGGAACGTAAAACCCTGCAACACCAAAACTATCAACAACAGACGGTAATACGGCGATGACAAGAGATCCAAAGGAAAGCTGCCCCACTACCCATAAACCAAAAATCCGATCAGGGTTGACGGATAGGTTGATGGAGACTAAACACACCGACATCAGTGTTCCAGTAGCCAGCCCTGTAATAAATCGAACCGCCAATAGCCATCCAAAAGAATCTACTGCCACGGTTACAAGTTGACCAAGCGCGGCAACAATTAACGCTATCAGCGCAATCCGTTGCCAGTTGATGGTTTTAACCCAAAAAAGCGCGGGCAGCGTTGCCAAACCCATTCCCGCCATTTCACTGGAAATAAGATAGCCGCTGTGTTGCGGGGTTAGGCCGAGAGTCGAAATAAAAATACCAACCAGTGCAGGTGCCGCAAGTAACACAATGGGAACAACCGAGCTTATAACGATAATTGCACTCAAAGTTACCAGATTATTTACGTCAATATTATCTTTTTTGTTACGCATGTAATAGCCATTAAAAACGTGAAAACCATTCAGAATGTTGCTATGTCCAATCCACTTCACTGGACCCGTGATCTAAACCGTCCAACAACGTATCGCTATGTTACCGTTGGAGAAAAAGCGGCAGAGAATTTATCTTCGTTGTGCCCACCGGGCGCACTAAAATATTTTTATCACTATAAGCGTCATCAGCAGAAGTAGTATGAATTCCATTAATTGTTGAATATTGACTCATAATAAAATTGCCAATGTCATAAGCCAAAATTTCTTAATTACTTTTTTTCAAGTTGGCCAAAAGTGCTTCGGCCTCCTCTATAGCTAAATTTTGATGCGACTGCAATTCCTGTCCACCCAAGGCATCCATTACCTCATAAAAGGGATCGACAACCTCCGTTTTTATGCCTGATAGTTGTTCAACAACGGCTAAACCAAAGAAAGGCACGGTGGCCGGATTATAACCACCTTCATGACATAGTACCAAGCGGCCATCGCAGACAGTATCAGCCACTGCCATTATTTTCTTCGTTAAGCTTCGATAACCTTCACTGTGCATTTGCATCCTACCCAATGGATCATGAGCGCCAGCATCAAAACCACAGGGTACGATAATCAACTGTGGCTGATAAGCTAATAGTGCCGGAATAACCACTCGGTCGAAGGCTGCCTCATAGGCGCCAACGCCGCTACCGGGCGGTAGCGGAATATTCATATTAAAACCTTCACCAGCACCCGCACCAATCTCAGACAAAGACCCTGAGTCAAGAGGGAAACAACGGTCCTGGTGAATAGAAATTGTCAGCGCTCGTGGGTCTTCCCAAAATCCTGATTGTGTACCATTACCATGATGCACATCCCAATCGACATAGGCGATACGCTCTAAACCATGAACTTCCATGGCGTGTAGACCGGCAATAACAGCGTTGCCAAAGCTGCAAAATCCCATAGCAGTATCGGCTAACGCGTGATGCCCTGGCGGGCGTACTAAGGCATAGGCATTGTTAACCTTCTGCTCGATTACTGCATCAACTGCACTGATAACCCCACCTGCTGACAAAGCAGCTATTTCATAGGAACCACGACCTATGGGAGAAAAAAAACCGGCATCACCACCTTCATTGGCACTTAGCTGTTTTACTCTGTCCAAATGCTCTTGTGTATGGAAACGTAATATTTCCTGTTCAGTGGCGGCGCGTGCTTCTATGGCCCGCAATTGCGATAATAAACCGCTCACCTCTAACAAATTCCGAAAGCGGCGCTTTGTTTCTGGATTTTCAACGTGCTCTCCAGGCTGCACAGGATTACCATAGGGCATGATCGAGGCATAATTACCGGTGTTATGCCACAGATAAATTTCATGATTTACAAATCCGGTATTCATCACTAAGTCTCCAAAGAAAACCTGTCTTCTAAAAGTAAAACCCTCGACAGAGGCAAGGGCCTTCATTTTTAAGCCATTCAAAGCAATTACTACTAATCTGGTTCGCTGGGCATTCCTCTAATCATCATGCCGAGTGAACCAGATACTGACTCACATGTTAAAACTTGTACACCAGATCTACACCATACTCGCTACCTATCGAATAGCTGGAGTAAGCCGATTGAAAGGCCGGGATATACCATGAGAATTGTTCATCCTCATTGTTACCAATATTTTTACCCCATGCAGAGACTTCCCATTTTCCACCGGCTCCTAACAGGCTCAGGCGCAGGTTAATCGTGTCGGTGTCTGATACATGCGTCCGCTGAAAGTTACCCGGTTCGCTGTATACATCATCCTTGTAACTATATTCCCCACGGATAATGAGATCGGCAGACTCTAACGGCAGCACATATTTTGCTGAAAGGTTATAGGTGAGGTCAGGTACATAAGACAGCTTGTTCCCTGCACAATCGATTTGTATGAGCTGGCCGTCAATCACGCTGTTGTTTGCGGTCGTACTACATTCATCGAAATCAGTGTATTCCGTATCCATCAGACCAAGGCTTAGCCCTAGCTCAAGACGCTCCGTAGCAAGAGCAGTAATTTCCAACTCTGCGCCAGTAATTTCTGAGTCTGCGTTACTGATCTGGAAGCCGGTGCCGCCAGAGGAACTTGACCCCAAACGTTGTACTTGCTGATCATGGTAATCAGTAAAGAATAGCGCGGCGTTGAGTCCCACTCGGCCATCAGCCAAAGTTGATTTAGCGCCTATCTCATAAGATATAACAGTCTCTTCATCAAAACCTATTTCGTCATTGGGTACAATATCAGGGTTAAATCCGCCGCTCTTAAACCCCCGGCCAACGGAAGCATAGTAGCTAACATTTTCAGTTGCGTAGCTTAGGCTGATATTGCCAGACACTCCGGAATCGTCAATACTGGGCCGGGCGCTAATATTAGGGTGCCCGGTAAAAGCCGTATTGGTCTGGTCAAATACTAACGATTTTTCTTCTTCGGTATAGCGTAGCCCCAGAGCCAGTGACAGCCTCTCTGTGAAACGGTAGTTACCACTTACGAATGCAGCGAATGATTCGGTCTCTACAGTTGACTCACTGCAAATACATCCCTCAGCGCCAACCTCAAAACCCGCTCCGTTGGTAAAACCAGAGATACCCTGTATAGGCGGTGGAGTAGCAATTAAAGTCGAACGACTCGCAGACGCATCCGAATCCTGATAGAAAATACCAAACAAGTAATCAAAACTATCGTCGGTTGCCGATTCCCACCTTAGCTCCTGCGTGAACAAATCAGATTCATCATTAAATGTGGTATGTGACAGGTATGCAGGTATGGCATCATCGTCCGCAATTAGCAGAAAGTCTGTATCCCTTTGTGAGGTAATGGAGACTATACGCGCTCCAGATTCTAATTCCAGAATCGCTTTTACGCTTTGGCCACTCAGATCACGATTCTCAGCAGGACGAAAATCCTGACTGGTTAAATTAGGTACCAGCGCAGTCGCGGGATTTTCCGCCAATGCAACGTTATAGAGGCCATAGACTGGCGAAGTGATGTCAGTTCCAGTCCATTGCGTAAATGCACGGGCTGTTCTTTCTTCCATATCATCTGCACTGACCGTAATATCCAGATTTTCCGTCGGTGTAAAACGCAGACTTACTCTATAGCCTATGCGATCCTCATTACTGAGTTTGGAGTTATCAAAGGCATTATCTACAAAGCCATCTCGCTGCATTGAATACAGGCTGGCTTTGGCATAAACCTTATCTTCAACAATAGGACCTGAAATGAACCCGCTGGCATTAAGCCGATTATAGTTGCCAGCCGTTAATTTTAACTTACTATCTAGCTCATTACCGGGTGTTTTAGTTGTAATGTTGACCGCACCACCAATCGTATTTCGGCCAAACAATGTACCCTGCGGGCCACGTAATACCTCCACTTGCTGAATATCATCCAGGTTTTGGTTAAATGCTGAAGGGCGTCCTACATAAACCTGATCGACATAAACACCCATGCCACTTTCAAAACCGATATTACGCGTCGCCGCGACAATACCCCTGATTCCAATAGCCGAAAGAGTGCTGCCATTGCCATTAAAAGTGAAGTTTGGCACGCTCTTAGTCAAGTCTATCAGCTCTGCAACGCCACGCTCATCAAGCTGTGTTTCAGTAACCGCGGTTATCGCAATAGGCACATCCTGCAAGCTCTCTTCACGCTTACGCGCAGTAACAGTCACTTCTTCTAGAGTAAGTCGCTCTTCCCCTTGAGCCAGAACCGGACTTGCGATTTGACTTAAAAGCATAACGGAACCCGCAAGCAACATCGCTTTAGTGAGTTTTGCCTGTTTAAATATAGGTGAAGTAAAACGGAATAGTGTCATGGGTACCTCTCTTCATATGGTGCTAGTTTTTATGGATTAAGATTTTAAATAATGGTACGACCTGCCGTAATCATTGTGCCCACACAAACTAAGTGTTTTGAAATAAAAAAGCCCCATACTAAAGTAGGGGCTGAAGTTATTTAGTGGCTAATATATCCATTACTGAAGCTATATAGTGGCCAACATTCCCATTTCTTGTGCGGTAATAACGGCTTCTGTACGGTTGCTTACTCCTAGTTTCCCAAAAATATTACGCCCATGCCATTTGATAGTATTTTCACTAATATTGAGATGATCGGCAATATGGGCATTAGACTGGCCTCGCGCCATCAACATCAAAACTTCCAACTCTCGCTGACTCAACGGTTCGATTAGCCCGTGTGCGTTATTGGGTGTCTGTAAACGGCTTTTGTTGTTTAATGAGCCTTCACTGAAATCTGCTATGATCGTCTGACAGATATTTTCAGCCAAACTACCCTGCCCACTAATAGCACTTTGAACCAGCTTAACAATAGGCAAAATCTCTGGGCCTTCGTCAAGAAATAACCGGACAGTATCATTCACTGCCGCCTGCTCCAATGCGCATTTCATTGTCGCTACTGCATTCACCTTATCTCCCGAGCTAAAGTAGGCATGCGAAAGTAATATCAGGGATTCAATCGCCCGATACCCCAAACCAATTTGCTCAGCCAATTCATAGAGTCGCTTAACAACAAAAATTGACGTTTCCTGTTGTCCACCGACTAACCAAAGTCGAGCTTGAATCATTTGTTTTTGGAAGACTTCTCGATTCCAGGTGCCAGGCAATTCCGGAATAGCGTCATCCAGAGCAATCTCTAGCCGTGACGCCACACGCAGAGCTAGAGATCGCTTTCCATTCCTCAGTAACAATTTAATCTGATGATCGCCCACCAGTAAACGGTGGTTAAGATTGATGGTATTCGATGGATACAGGCCTGCAAGATGATCAAGCAGTTTAAGGCCAAAATCATAATTGTTATTGGCCGCATAATATTTTGCCAGCGTGATGTAACCCAATTGTATTAAGCTGATATGCCCAACTTTTTCTAATATTTTCAAGTTGGAGGGCAACAGGTCCAAAGACATATCCAGATTATTCATTTCATAAAAAATTGCCCCTCTCATAATCGCCGAAACCGAGTTAATATAATCCTGCGTATGCTCGCCTAATTGAGATTGATCAAAAAGTTGTTGCACTCTTTTAAGATTACCCTGCGAATACTCCAGCATGCCTTGGAAGCAATCAGAATACATTATCCCAAAACTGGAGTTTATCTGGTAATGCGCTTTGCGCGCTTCTGCTATATAACTCCTAGCTTGCCGGAAGTCTCCCAGCGCATAAAAACAGTAGCCCTTAACATTATTAATCACGCCCTCCATAAAATAATGTTGAGAATGCAAATCCTTAGGAGAGTAGTGAATAACCGACGAGACATCATCCTGTGACATACTAATGCAAGCTCGTAAAATAGCAGCTTCATCCCTGAGTTCTTCCAATTGTTTGGTCTTCGCCTGCCCGGTATTTTCCATACCCTCAATATATTGTTCAAATTGATTACAAACTAGTTCAGCCTCATCGGCTCGATTCATATGGCATAGCGCAGTCGTATGTAACGACATCAAAATGGGGTGCTGACGCCGGATATTAAGGGGGATTTGATTAATCCATGCCGCCACACGTGGCATCCGGCCATTCAAAAATTCTTCTATAGCGCGATTTTCTATAAGCTCTGTAGCGACAGGCATATCGTTGGCACGCAAAGCATAATTGACCGCTTCGGGCCAATAACCCTGCGACTTAAACCAGTTACTGGCTCGTGTATTAAGCAACGTTAATTGCTGAGGCTGATTATGCATTAATTGAGACAGCAAAAATTCCTGAAAAATAGGATGGTAGCGATACCATTTTCGCTCATGATCAAGAGGCATAATGAAAAGATTATTAGCCTCAAGGTTGTGCAGGATATGATGGGCGTCATCACGTTCCAGTAAGCTATTGCAGAGCTCAGCATTTAAACGATCCAGAATTGCAGTCTCTAAAAGAAAGTGTTTGACGGATGCTGCTTGTTGATTCAATACCGCTGTCGTCAGGTAATCGGTTATATCCTTGACGCTCCCGGAAAAATTAGTAATAAAACCCTCTCGGTCACTGGTTTCCTTTAGCGATAATGAAGCCAGTTGTAGCCCCGCCGCCCAACCTTCACAACGTTCATAGAGCGTTTTTATCTGCTCATCACTGAGCTCAAGATCCTGATATTTTTGTAGGAAATGTTCTGACTCGACGAAATCAAAACGCAGCTTTTCTACACTGAGGTGAACAAGATTATTTTTGACTCTCATATTTGCTAGTGGCAGGTCCGGCAAAGTACGACTGGAAATAACAATATGCACATGTGCAGGAGAGAGGTTCAGCAATAATTCAATATATTGATAAATGTCCGGGGAGTTTATCAGGTGGAAGTCATCTAAAAAGAGATAGATATTTTCATCGATATGAATAAGTTCATTCAATAAAGAATTAAGCGACCCAGAAATATCCGAAGAACTGGCGTTGTCTATATACCTAAGCGAGTCCTTACCAAGGTTTTTATCAATCTGCTGTAATGATGCAATCATATAACGCAGAAATATCTCCGGCGTATTGTCATTGCTATCAAGGGATAACCAGCACGGAGCATTGTTTTCTAGCTTCAACTGAACGAACCACTGACCCAGAAAGGTTGTCTTGCCAAATCCTGCCGGAGCTGTAATTAGTATCAGCTTGCTACTGACCGATGAACCTAGGGCTTCAAAAAGTCTGGTACGAAAAACAGTGTCGGATCGATCCAGTGGAGCCAGGAGTTTCGTCTTGATCAATATTGAGCTATTACTTTGTTTCATATAAGTTCCTAGTCAAAGTGACCTCCACTCGAGACTCCGCAAAATATTTCTAGCACCTCATTTTGTTACTTTAGCTGTCTTGAATGCAATACCTGAGCTAAATGATGTCGCCCGACAAGACAAGCTCAATAAAAGGACAAGCATTAACTAATAATCGATATCACTGTACCACCATTCAAGGGTGATGAATTCTCCATGCTTAATCCAAATCCTCTGGCGACGCATGTAACTTTTTCAAGCGTCAGAACCTACAGTACGTACATCGGTGGTCTCTTTTTCGCTGCGAAACGCAGAACCAACATAGGCATTGCCGTTAGCCACTTGGTCAGTAATCGACTCTGTCGCAGGATGAACCGGATCCAGATGATCGTCTGATCCTGGCTCAACCCACTGGTCATAAACATAGTACTTCGTCGCTTCCCGCATCAACTGTTAGTCGTCCAGCTGTGATTCGTAGTGCTTAGCGCCCTGCCCCGTCGCTGAGCGCTTGCCCCGATGTTCCCAGTCACCTCCCATAGCTGTGGAAATGACTTCCTCCGACTCGGTAGGTTGTGCACCAACATCTTCGCGAATCGGTGTAGGACCTTCGACGATGCGATTAGTCAGCCTGCCCAGTCCCTCCACTTCGACTTCACAAATATCTCCGGGCTTTACCGGGCGGCTGTTAGCGGGTGTACCGGACAGAAGAATATCACCGGGCACTAAGGTAATCGTGCGCGCAATGTCGGCAACTAAATAATGCATATTCCACTGCATATTGTCAGTATTATCATCCTGCACGACTTTGCCGTTAACATAGGTACGGATTCGCTTACCGCGAAAATCCCAGCCTGTCACCAGCCCGGGGCCGACCGGGCAAAGCGTGTCTGAGCCCTTAACCCGCAACATGGAGCCAGCGTCAGTGTCACGGAAGTCGTGAAGGCCATAATCATTGGCAACGCTGTAACCGGCGATATAATCGCCAACATCCTCCGGAGCGACATTTCTGCAGTGCTTACCGATGACAATGGCAATTTCTCCCTCGTAATTTAACCACTTGCACCGCCGCGGGCGGACAATATCACCATTGTGAGTATTCAGAGCGCTAACCGGCTTGTGAAACCAGGTTGGCGCCGATGGCAGTTTGGTGATGAATTCATCGACACGACTATGGTAATTGAGGTGCACACAAATAATCTTGGTGGGCTCCACGGGAGGTAGATGCACCGCTTCGTCAACATGTACTGAACGGCCATCCTTAGTGCGCAGCATATGGTCATCGCGAACCGCAAGGATGGGGTAGCCATCGAGTAAAATCTTTCTATATTCTGTAGTCATCTCTCTGCTCTTTCTGTTGTGAAATCAAGAAATTACCATTATCCGCAGTTGTGCGGCTGAGACTTAGCAAAATAGGACATTATTGCCTCTACAGGGTGGCATTGGATTCACCTAGCCCTCTCTAAGCCCTATAGTTATCGCATTCCACTCACATCTATCAACGTAGGAGAATTATCTGGTGGCTAACTTTTATTACCCAAGAACAGCTTCAGGAAAATCTGCCATTCTGCCGCCAGTACCGTGGCACTATTCTGGCGAGTTTATAACCCTTGAATACCGTACCGATGTAGACGCGGTGCGCCAACTTTTGCCGGAAGGCTTTGAACTGGCCGATGAAGACCCAGGTGCGGTGGCTGCAATCTGGGCAGACTGGCAAAGCTGCTCCGACGATTTCAATGAACACCTCGACCCGATTCGCGGTCAGTACAAGGAGATGTTCATCGTGATCCGCTGTAAGTATCAAGGAAAAACCTACTCCCGCTGCGCATTTATATGGGTCGACAAGGAGTTTGCGATTATCCGCGGCCAGCACCAGGGTTATCCGAAAAAGCTCGGTTCTATTCAAATGAGTCGCCCAGCCTACGTCGGTAAAGGTGGTCCGCGCCTAGAAGTTGGGAGTACCTTCGGCGCCACTCTGGGTGCATGGGATCGGCGCCTAGCTGAGGCTAAATTTACGATTGCTGGCGACGCTGAGTCCCCTGGTTTCGTCAATGCCCATCCGATGCTGCACCACCGCTGGTACCCTGCTATCGAAACCAATGGTCAGGACAGTATCGAAGAGATTGTTACCATGAGCGGCTATGACGTGGAAATAGGCCGCTGCTTCAAAGGCGACTTTGAGTTGGCCTACTTCGACTCTCCGGTTGAGGAACTGACTAGCCTGGCCCCCAAGGAAATAATCAACGGCTATTGGCATGAGGTAGGTGTTTCCTGGAAATCAGGAACCACGTTAGCGAGGAAAACCCTACCTGATTTTTAATCATTAGCCTGCCTGCAAATTACCCCGGCTATCGCTGGGGTAATTTTTATATAGCACTTTTCGATATATTCCGAATCGCGTAATAGCTAATGCGCAAAGGTTTTCGAATTACAGCAATGGCTGTTCTATAATCGGAACTCTGCCAATGCGATTCGACAGTGAATTCTCCAAATGAGCAACTACCCAGTTAATTCACACCGAGCCTATCACGCCCATATCTATTTCGATGAACAGAGCAAAGCCTTGGCGCTAGTCCTCTGCGAAATGATAAAGGCAAAATTTTCGCTGCATGTGGGGACATTCCACCAACGACTCGTTGGTCCGCACACGCGTTGGAGCTGCCAGATCAGCTTTGGTCCGCAAGATTTTGAGGAATTTATACCTTGGCTAGATCAGCACCGCCTATACTTGAGTATTCTTCTTCATCCATTGAGTGGTAACGATTACTCCGATCACACCAAATATTGCTACTGGCTTGGAGAACCTGAACCGCTGCTTCTGGACAAACTCCAATAGAAAACGGTTACCGCTACGGCAAGTATTGTTACAGATTTACGGGGGAGCTCGAGTAGATCCTGAGCGCAATGATACCGCGATTTAATCGCATGAACCCTCCAGTATCTGCAGGGTTTTCAGGTCGGAGTGGAATTCCAGTGCGTAATGCCCTCCCTCACGTCCAAGCCCACTATGGCCAATACCACCAAATGGTGCAGTGAGATCCCGCACCAGGAACGTATTAACCCACACTGTTCCTGCACGCACGGCTCTGCCAACACGCTCAGCTCGCTCGGCGCTGCCCGTGTAGACAATGCCAGACAGTCCATAAAGCGTTGAGTTTGCCAGTGCAACACCCTCCTGTTCAGTGACAAAGGTTTGGAGCGTGAGCACTGGCCCGAAAATCTCACTTTGCACCACTTCTGACTGATTGCTCTTTGGAATAATTAGCGTCGGCTCGTACCAAAGTCCATCCTCGCGATGTTTTTTGCCACCGCGAACGATGGTGTCGCCAGCCTCACGTGCACGCTGCACAAATCCATCTACCCGGTCAACATGTACCGGATGGATCATTGCCGACATTGTGGTTGACGAGTCCCTGCTGCCACCCATGACATGCTGATCTGCGTAATGATGAAAACGCTTCAGAAACTGGTCGCGAACCGACTCCTCAACGATCAGACGTGTTCCAGCCATGCATACCTGCCCGCTGTCGTCAAACTGGCCTGCAGCCTTTTTCGCCGCAGCGTCAATATCTGCGTCCGAGAATACCAGCAGACAGGATTTTCCGCCCAGTTCTGCAGTAAAGGGAACGATATTTTCCGCTGCGGCTTTGCCAATAACACGAGCAGTAGGTACCGAACCAGTAAAGGAAATTCTCTTGACTCGGGGATCGCTGACCAGCGCGTTGCCCAATTCCGATCCCAGCCCCTGAACTATATTGAACACACCAGGGGGCATTCCAGATTCCTCAATCAGATCTGCAAGCACAGATGCTGAAAGCGGTGACCACTCAGCGGGCTTCAAAATAACAGTATTTCCGGCAGCAAGCGCAGGTGCACATTTCCAGGTGGAGAGCATAAATGGTGCATTCCATGGAGTGATGATTACTGCAGGGCCGGCCGGTATCCGCACCACCCGGTTCAATGTGCCATGGGAGCTCCAGACACGCTCCTCATGGTCGACTGCTAAATCGGCGTAGTTACGAAAGTTTTTGGCGCCGCGCGGCACCAACCGCAGTTTAAGGCTCTCAAGCAACATCGCCATATCCATACATTCAACTTTGGCGATATCGTCCTTGTGCTCCTCGATCAGATCCGCCAAACGGTGGAGATGTTCGGCCCTCTCAACAGCAGTCAACGAGGCCCAGGCGGGAAAAGCTTCAGTTGCCGCAGTCACTGCCTGATCAGCGGTTGTTTCATCACCGCGGGCAATATTTCCAAGAAGCAAATTCCAGTCCATTGGCGAGCGAGTTTCAAAGGTATTAGGGGATGAAACTCGCTTACCACCGATAAAATGGTCACCCGATACACTCACGCCTGCTACTTCAAATCTGTTAGTCATTGCTTTACTCATCAAATTGCTATCATGCGAACCGGCAAATTCTTGATGCCGAGAATAAAATTGGATCGTAGGTAACTGTGTTGAGCCGTCTGCTCTATTATACGCACGCGTTTTGCTAACTCCTCAAGAACCACACGCACTTCAAGCTTAGCCAAAAACATGCCCAAGCATACGTGCGGTCCACCCTGGCCAAAAGACAGAGACTTGTTTGGCCTTCTGGTTAAATTAATTTCGTAGGGCGATTCAAATACATCTTCGTCACGGTTTGCAGAGAGAAACCATAGTACTACCTTGTCGCCCTCTTTGATCCGCTTGCCTCCATACTCAAAATCATGGGTGGCGGTTCGCCGAAAATGTGTGGTTGGCGATGCCCAGCGAATAAATTCGTCGGTAGCCGATTGGTAGAGCTCTTTATTATCGGCCTCGCGTAGCTGGTCCAACAGACTCGGCTGATTGGCCAGTGCATGTATGGTTGAAGCCAGGCTGAACCTGGTGGTGTCATTACCCGCCGCTACCACGAGACAGAAGAAATTACGGAACGCATCTTCAGACATCACTTCGCCGGCTTTATTACGCTGCATGATCATGCTGCAGATACCGACGTCTTCTCCGGCGCGCACCCGTTTGAGTAAACTACTGGCGTAGTCAAAAAGTTCCAGTGCCGCCGGTGATCGAAATGGCAGGTGCCGGTATTCATCAGTATCGACCTTGTCGAGTACGAAATCGGTAAACTCGGGATCAGTATTGGAAATCAGGGCATCACCTTTCTTGACCAGCCAGTCGGTGTCCTCTTCAGGAACACCGAGAATCTGTCCCAGCATTCGCATTGGTAACTGAGTTGCAATCTCCCTCGTGGCGTCCAGTTCACCTTTTGCCAGAGCTCTGTCAAGCAGCTCACTGGTAATATGTCGAATCCGGTCCTCAAACTTGATGATCTGCACCGGAGCAAACGCTTTGGCCATCAACATACGTGTATGTCTGTGTTCCGGCGGATCTGTTTCCTGAAATGTTTTACGCGCCTCATATTCATCTTCTGTCTGATCTTCCATACGGATACCGCGAGCCGAACTGAGAGTTGCTGGGTCACGATTGAGTTTGACAATGTCACTATGGCGCGTAATCGACCAGAATCCGCGACCGCCCTCCATGTCACACCAAGCAACAGGGTCCTCTTTCCGCATGCGGGCAAAGGTGGCAAAAGGCGCTCCCTGATTAAAGGCATCATAGGATGACAGATCCACAAATGGATCTACTGAACTCGAGTAAGGAAAGGTCCAATCTTGTTCAGACATAATTATTCTCCTGATAAATATAGAGGCTGCTATTTTTCAACCCAGCCTACGCAAGTCCCAGATAGGTGTTTTATCATAAACGGTCAGAATCCGGCTTGTTGATAATGAGGTGTCCCAAATCAATTATCTGGTTGCCACCTTCATCGCCACATGAATCTAATAGCGCAAATCCTTATTAAATAAATGGGGAATAATAGTTAAATATCTGCTCCTGGGTAAACCCATCAACTTCCTTGATTTCATGGCGTTTTATTGCGATAAAGTTGTCGATTAACTCATTGCCCACCGCCTCTACAAGTGGCTTGTCATTGGCAAGCAGATCAAGGGACTCACCCAGCGTCGCGGCAATTCTTCTTTTGGTATTTACCGTGGTTATGCCATCGCCAGTCTCTGCCGGCGGCAACTCGTACTGATTGAGATAGCCTAGCCTAGCTGCCTGGAGTACTGCGGCAACCGCGACGTAGGGGCTCACAGCACAATCTGCTACACGATGTTCAATACGCGCCGCAGAACCCGATTCACCGGAGACGCGCACCGCAACGCCACGATGGTCGTATCCCCAGTTGGCCCAGACTCCAGTTAAGCCACCAGGCTGCAGGCGCTCATAGGAGTTAACCGTCGGGGCCAATAATCCCCCCAGCGGCTCATGATGATGAACCAAGCCAGAGATGCAACCGGACACCAGATTGGATAATTGGCCTTTTTCAGTGCCTCCAGCCATCGCATTCTTGCCGTTATTATCACGAAAGCTGAGATTGATATGCAGCCCTGTCCCTGACTGCTTTGGGAGCGGCTTTGGCATCATGGTAAGCAGGTAACCGCGCTTGTAAATAACCTCTCTAGCCATAGTCTTGAATAAAAAGAAATCGTCGCAGGCTTTTAACGCATCTGCGTATTCTAAGGTTAGTTCGAATTGTGGCGTATCAAATTCCGCATTAAACGATTCCACCGGAAACCCGCAGTATTCAGACATGTCCCAGACATCTTCCATCAAACCGGCAGGGTCGGCAAACGGTCCGGTACCGTAAACGAAGGCCCCTGGAGTATCATATGGCAGCCAGCCCCCTTCCGCTTTCTGGAACACATATCCTTCGCCTTCCAGACCGATCATCGGCTCAAACCCTAGATCCTGCCACTGAGCGATGGCGCGCTTTAAGGCGCTGCGGCCGCAGAGCGGTGAAGGCTCGTCTCCTTCATAAATATCCGCCAGTGCAATTTTGGTATTGGATTCCCAGCCGGGTCGCATATTTTCCGGATCGAATACCATCTCAATATCGGGTAACCCTTCCTCAACACCGGCGCCACAATTGGTGACCAGTTCCCGCGCCATGGTTACCGCGTAAACCCCTTTGCAGACACGCGCGGTTCCCTTGCTGGAAAAGCTGCTCGGCAAATATTTTCCTCGAGCTAAGCTGAGCTGGTCCGAAAACATGACCCTGATACGTTCTGCCGTTTTGACTTGTAGCTCGTTTTCTTGTGACGTTGTCATTGCCTTTAATCACCATCTTGTTTGTCTAGGCAAACAAAGTAGAGCTTGAACATGGCAATGTCTTAGCAGATGCGGACAGACTTCATTTAAGGCATTCCTCATGTATGCAATTCGGGTTTAATATAGAGTCAATTGATTAACCAAATTGAGGATCTGACCATGGGTGAGATAGTCGGCGCCGGCCTGGTTTCACACGTTCCAACCATAATGATGCCTAAAGAAACTCGTCTAGAAATTAATCAGGGGAATGAGATCTCCCTTGTTCCGGGCTTTGAGCGCCTTCGCAAAGAGGTACTCGACGAACTCAATCCCGATACCATTATCATCTTCGACACGCATTGGGCGACCCTCCTTGAGTTTGGGGTTACGGCTGCAGATCGCCGAGCTGGAAAATTTACCTCAGATGAGCTGCCGCGTGGCATGCGCCAAGTACCTTACGACCTGAAGGGCAATCCGGAGCTGGCAAAAGTAATTGCAGCGGAGACGCAAAACCTCGATATGCGTTGTACGGCCATTGACGACCCCTACCTGCCTATCCATTACGGGACAGTAAATGTTGCGCACTTTCTCAACCGCGGTGAGGAATGGTTGAGTATCGGTATGGTCATGACGGCTGAGACCGATGATTACCTAACCATGGGCAAAGGACTGGCGAAAGCAATAGAAAAATCGGACCGCCGTGTTGTGTTACTAGCCAGCGGTTCAATGAGCCACCAGTTTTATCCGATGAAAGAACTGCTGAAACATGAGTCCTCGGACCCAAAACATATTTTCACTGCAGAAGCGCGCGACGCCGACTACCAACGACTGGATTGGTTTAAAGCCGGCGATCACGCATCAGTGTTGGCGACAATGGACGATTACTATCAACACAAGCCCGAAGGTCGCTTTGGCCATTATCTGATGATGGTTGCCGCTCTTGGCGGCGCAGAATGCAAAGCAAAAGGAAGGCAGTTCAGTGACTACGAAAACTCGGTGGGCACCAGTCAGGTGCATGTATGGTTCGACAAGCCTGCTGGAGGATGGACTGCAGGAACCTGATATAAATCTGCCCCGCGGTAATCGCTCAGGTTAACCAAATGGCCGGAATTTTCTATAGCGCTGGGGGCTCCAATCCGCCGCTAAAATGTACGGCCTTTGTGCAATAAGCTAAGATTCTGCCCTCGTCAGCTCCGCCTCCCGCCTACAACCTTGCCGTCTTTGCCGGTCGAGATGACAAATTCGCTCTATAGAATGTCAACCTGGCCGATAGCAGAAATACAGTTATCAATCACGCCTCCAGGCGCCACTTGGCGTATTGCCAGCGAAGACGAATAGAGTGACCGCGCTGAGGGGCCGCGGATTTATCCACCCAAAATTTAGCATCATCGAAAACCCGTGTTAACTCAGGCACAAAGTCCGCACAACAAGATTTTTGGCGCTGTTATTTCAAGTCGGCATTAAAATTCTTGGCATGATTTACCCAGTTAATTATTTCCAGCGAACGAAATCGATTATCGAGTACATCTTCATCAATACCGAGCTGCCAAGCTAGCGCCTCGTTATCAGGTTGGCATTCCAGGGTTTGATATTTATCGAGAAACTCCCGGTAGTTCTCCTCGTCGCAAACAAACCCCTGTTCCAGCATATCAGAGCCGTAGAGCTCAAAAAGCATACGCAACTGAGCCAAATCGAATTCAGGATGGTATTGCACCGCCCAGACTTCAGATTTACCGAGGGGAATGATCGCTCCCTGAACTTGGCTATGACTATTGCCGCACAACAGGGTTGACCCTTCCGGCAGTTTTGTCACTTCGTCGTAGTGAATACAAGGTGAGTCAAATACCGGACGTTTTCCCTGATAAAAGGGATGCTGGCGCCCCGCTTCATTGAGCAGTATTTTTCTTGCTATTCCTAGTTCCTGGCCAACAACATTGAGTTTGACCTCTCCTCCTCCAGCAATGGCAGCGATTTGCAAACCCCAGCAACTGCCCAATATCGGTCGACCAGTTTCAGAAAACTCTAGTATCAATTGAATCTGATTAGTCACTTCCGGAGTGTTGTCGTAGGCATGCATACCTGAGCCACCCATCACCAGACCGTCGTAATCCCAGTAAGACATGCCTTCTGGCAGGCGTTCGCCATCGGCACCAAACACCGTGTCGATTTCCACCTCGGGAAAAAAACACCTAATAGCGTTTTCATAAACCTTACTCGCCGAGCATACGCCCTTTTTGGCCGCTGTTGTCACTCTCGACTTCTGGTTACCCTCTACTATTAATAGCCTCATAAAAAAGCTCCCTTATCCTTAAAAGCTACGGCGGCAATGCGATATTCTTTGGGTGCCACGCCCGACCAACGGCCAAAAGCTCGGGTAAAAGTACTATGCTCAGTGTATCCCAGCTTCAGCGCCATTTGCGACAGCGATACGCAGGGCGAGGTAGTAAACTCCCTTACTGCCAATTGCATGCGGCACTCATCGAGCAACTCCTGATAAGAGTGGCCCTCAAAAGAAAGTTTACGCCGCAAAGTACGACTCGACAGCCCGAGCTGTCTGGCTACTTGTTCCTGGGAGGCTTGAGAATCCGCCAGGTCGGCAAGGATCTTATAGCGAACCCTTTCAGTGACGGACATGGAACGATTCTTCTTTGTCAGCGCCTGTGACAACTGAGTAATATGTTGCTGGCTGATCCTTTCATGCTTGCCATTCAATCGCTTGTCGAGCAAGCTAGCGGGAAATGAGATCGCATTGGTCTGCGCATTGTAGGTTACAGGCGCACGCACGACGCGGCTTAAATCCGCCCTTACGTCATGCTGGGATGCTTCGAGCAGAATCCGTATCTTTGCCCAAGCACCACCGTCCGCAGCACGAATCAGTGTGGAAAAAACGCCCAACGTATATAGCGCGTCTTGGTGCCTTGGCCAGATATTGGGGTCTATGATTCGGTAACTGATGGTCGCCACATCGCCATGGACGTCTAGCTTGACATTGGTTGCATCCTGAACCAGCGGATAGAAATGGACTAACCAATGCAAACCCGCACCCAGAGTGCCCGTGTTGACAACAACTTCTCCCAAAATACCTCGCTGGCGGTAATCACAGCGCTGTCCTAGATGCCAAGCAATACCGGGTTGACCGGTACTCAGCGTATTTTCAAACCAGGCGACAAAGCGTGCGAGATCAGTCACAGTAGATTCGGCGCCTAGCTCATCCAAACCAACGGCATCGGGCAGCATACTTGACAAATCCTTGTACACAGTCATATTAATAGCAGGCTTTGCAACTGCATCGTTTATAGCGTCCATCCATTCACCCCCCTTAAGCCTTTTAAATAGCCGAGAGGTGAAGATATAAAACTCCAAGGACTCATACTTATCTATAAAGATCATTATATTGTTATTTTGGATCAGGACAGGTACATTTAAAGGCGAGCGATGGGACCGAAATTGTTAAGTTTTGCGTAACGCACTGTGCAATAGTCTTCTATTTATCGTTGCGAGGATGGTATGAATCAAGACACTAACGCGCTATCTGTCGATAGCTGGCAGACAATCACTTCGGGAATTGTGCTGGGCACAATAGGGGTTCTCTCGTTTATTGTGCAACCTGGATTGGTTCAAGGGTTTGTCACTGAGTTGGGACTCTCCGAAGCGGTGGCGAATGAACTAGCCTTTTCCGAAATGCTCGGAGTTGCGCTCGCCACTTACCTCAGCATCGTCATGAGCAAAAAACTCAATTGGCGATGGATGCTGGGCATAGCGCTTGTAATTGCAGTTATCGGCAACCTGATGTCTCTATTGCTATTGAAATCGCATCTATTGGGTTTCGCGCGTTTTGTCGCTGGCCTTGGTGAGGGAGTTGTGATTTCGCTAAGTTTTACTATTATTGGCCTGTCTAAACGTACCGAACGAAATCTCGCTCTCTATCTTGTACTGCTGTTAAGCTATGGTGCACTTGGTCTGTGGTTGATGCCATTGGCATTTGACCGGATTGGCCTGAAGGGAATCTTCGCTATCTGGGCTACATTAACAGCAATGGCACTGTTAAGTGTTCGCTATATTCCTCACTCCTCGCAGAATCATATGACGCCTCGCGGAACAGCGGTCGCGATATCGGCGACGATGCGTGGCATGGCTCTGCTCGGCGTATTGCTGTTTAACCTAGCGATCGGCATTGCCTGGGCAAACCTGTTTTTGATCGGCATGCTAATCGAACCAGATGAGCAGAAAATCGCTAATGCACTGCTGCTGTGCCAGTTTCTCGCCATAGGTGGCGCAGTCATTCCTGTATTCTTAGAGCAGAAACTGGGAGCTATTGCGCCAATTGCGGTATGTGTCCTCGGCAGCGCTGCGTTTATGTCGTTGCTGCTAGGCAATCCGGATTACCTAGTGTTCACTGTCGTGGTGTGCGGTTTTAACTTTCTCTGGAATATGGGGCTACCGTTTATTCTCAGTAGCATTGGCGAAATGGATTTAAGTGGCACCATGGTGACCAAAGCCATTGCCATACAGATGACTGGCCTCGGCTTTGGTCCTCTTCTAGCGGCGTTTGTGCTCGGGCAACAGGGTACGTTTCGCGAAGTCGAACTGCTGATCGTCAGCCTATATTTGATTTCAATCATCCCATTATCTATCGCAATTCTGGCACATCGTCGCGCGTTAAAAGCACGAGGCGGACTAAGTTGATTGAGCAGTATTTAGTCGCAGTAGATTAAAAGCAGTAAAAGCTAGCTAACTAATAAGGTTTAGAGGTGAATCTAAATGATCAGTCAAGAGCAGATAAACAAATACAATGAAGACGGCGCAATTTGTATTCGTGGCGCGATTTCTAACAAATGGATTGATCAAATGCTCAATCATATTGACAATCATTTTAAGAATGGAGGTGATCCGGAAACGGTCGAAATTGGCGAACGCGCATACAGTGATCGCTATCTATATAAGAAGAACGAGTGGATGCAAAACTTTGTATTCAGCTCTGGTATCGCTGAAATAGCTGGCCGATTAATGGAATCTACCACTGCCAGCGTATATTTTGATCATATATTTATCCGTGAAGCTAATTCCCCTGAAATAACACCTTGGCACCAAGACCGCCCTTACTGGCCATTTATCGGTAACCAGATTGCATCAGTGTGGGCAGCGTTTACCGCGTCCCGACAGAATTCAAGTGCTGTATCTTTTATAAAAGGATCCCATAAATGGAATAAAGTTTTTAAACCTCAGGCTTTTAGTGAAGCTGATTCTCTGGACGGGTGGATACTTAATGCGCAAGGTGAAAATATTCCCGATTTCTGGGAAAATTCTAACGATGTAGAAATTTTGTCATGGGATACAAATCCAGGCGACGTGATCATATTCGGTGGTGATATAATACATGCGGCGAGCCCGAACATGGCAAAGACTGGCCGCAGAGTGGCAGTCTCTACACGTTTCATCGGTGACGCCGCTATATGGGATCCTCGAATTGGAACCGATCCCATCATCACACAAAACGATGTCAATATTCAGCCAGGTGATTTTGGCATTAGCGACGAAAAGGCTTTTCCTATTGCATGGCGTGGGTAGGCGTGTTTCACCAGGCGAATTTTTATTAGATCAAGGATACATCCAGTGAATACACAACAAGGTTTTCTCTCTACCGACTGGCATTACTGCCAGCGGTGCTTTGATTGCAAAAATAAACTGGAGTAGTCGATGGTCCAACAAAATACTATAACCGCTTTAACAGCAAACTGAAGTCTTTGTAGCGTCTTTAACAGCGAGTAAGTTATGAGTCATGTTGAATTGGGAATCTCGACTCAGGAGCCGGTTATATGGTCCTCTGTCATTCGCAGCCTTCTGCTACCATTGAAAGAGCACCATATCAATGCGCCTCGGCTACTGCACAAATGCGGTATTTCTGCAAAAGACCTAGAGCATGTTCACACACCGATTCCCATTCGCAAGTATCTGATGTTTATGAATCAGGCCGCGATCGAAGCAGACGATCCGATACTCGGTATCCGGCTCGCCAGAGCGATCGGGCCAGAACTACTCGGTGCGCTGGGTTTTGTCTTTCTATCCTCGTCAACTCTCTACGAAGCACTGACAAATCTGTGTCGCTACGAAAGTCTACTCCAAGATGTAACTCACATGAAGGTCCGGCAAGAAGCGGAGGAAATATGGTTTACCTACGGACTTTTTGCCACGGATATTTCCGACAGCCGCCAAGACATCGAATTTAGCATCGCCCACACTAGCCGCTTAATCCGTATGTTTTGCGGCAGTAAAATTGAATTCAATGCCATCCACTTTCAGCACGGACCCAGCGTAATGCCTAAGCAGTATGAACTGTTGCTTGGCGCAAAATGTTACTTTGCCCAGGAGAGCAACAGCATTCGTATGCCAGCGTCGTCTGGGAAAATTTCCGGAAAGTTGTTCGACCCAAATTTGTTACAGATTTTGCAGGACTACCTGAATATCGATTTAGGCAAAAAGATCAACGCGATTTCATTTTCTGATCAATTGCGAAATGTGATCTTCGAAGGCCATGTCCACGCACCAATTACCGCGCAAAAAATGGCCTCTCATCTGGGCATCTCCACCGCGACACTCAATCGGCGTCTCCGCATCGAAGGGCCCACCTTTAAAGAACTGGTGGATCGCATTCACTTTGATTTGGCCAAACGCCTGCTAAAGGATTCCTCACAATCAATTACCCTAATTGCACACACTATAGGCTTTTCCAGTAATGCCAACTTTACCCGAGCCTTTTCCCGTTGGAGTGGCGGCATCAACCCTAGCCAATTTCGCAGAAGAAATTCAAGCGATTAGTTGTTTACTTAAAAGAATGGCCACTATAGCCAAATTTAGAGAAAAGCTCTGTGGAATAATGTTGTGACTCGGTATTGAGAATACCGACTAATAACAACAATTTCATTCATTCAGGGGGCGGGACCTATGCAACTCAGCAACAATAAATTTCTAGCAACAGTCATTGCAACAACCATCATATCTACCGGCACTACCACAGCCAATGTACTAGAGGAGATAGTGGTCACTGCTACCAAACGCCAAGAATCCGTGCAGGACATTGCGGTGTCTGTTTCGGCACTGTCCGGTGATCAATTAAACGCATTAAACCTCAGTGATATGGCCGATATCACCCAGCAAATTCCTGGTTTTCAAGTCAATGCCTGGTCGCCTCAAATTACAATATTCAACCTGCGCGGTGTTTCACAAAATAACTTTACGGACAACCTAGAAGCGCCAATCGCGGTGTATCAGGACGAAAGCTACGTCGCCAGTATGAATGCCATCAGTGGTCAGATGTTCGATATGGAGCGTGTGGAAGTACTGCGCGGGCCTCAGGGAACCTTATTCGGCCGCAACGCCACTGGTGGCTTGGTTCACTTTATCAGTCGAGGTGCTGAAGAATCTGAACTGAATGGCTATATTGAAGTTAAAGCAGCAGATCACAGCCGTAAGAGTATTGAAGCAGCTATTGGCGGCAGCTTTAGCGATACTGTCAGAGGGCGCATTGCCTTTAAACAAGAAGAAGCTGACGGTTATATCAAGCCCATGGATATTCCCCCGGTCGACAAACGTGCCATTGGCGGGGCAGATGGCTACGGTGTGCGCGCTACACTACAAGTCGACTTTTCCGATACCCTGACCGGTGATTTTATTATTAAGTCCAGTAGTGATAATGATGTACCCACCGGCGGCTATGTCTTCGAAAACTGTGACTTTGATGCCGACGAGTATTGTCCAACCGATGCCAGTGGCCGTGCCATCGTCAACCCAGGTGTGGTTTCCGGTGACCCACATGTTCATATGAATGATACAAAGGGATTCCTGGAGCGGGATGTCCAGAGCTACACAGCCAAATTTACTAAGGACATGGGCGACATTGAGTTTGTCTCCATTACCAACTACATGAATATGGACAAAAAGTATCTTGAGGATGGCGACGCCTTCCCTGATCCTATCGTGGTTTTCGGACAGGATGCCGAAGTTAAACAGACCACCCAGGAATTTCGTTTCTCCGGCGAGACCGACAGCACCCAATGGCAGGTGGGCGCTTACTACATGGACTATCAGTTTGAAGGTAACGCTATGACTATCGGTGCACCGAATATTGACTTGTCCTTTGCGTTGGCAGACGCAGAAATCATTTCCCAACCCGTTGTTTTCGATGATAACCCCTTTGATGGCCGCTCCGACCGAGCCAGCACTCTGGATATCAAAAATATCTCAGTGTTCGCTCAGGCTGATTTCAGCTTATCGGAAACCTTAAGCCTGACGGCCGGCCTGCGCTGGTCAGACGATCAGAAAGATATCAACTGGACTGGCTTCTTCAGTTCCGATGACCAGTTGCAACCCGTGCCCTATGCGGCAACCGCCAATAGTGCCTATGCCAGCGAAGACACCATCCTCAATGCGTTTGATGAAGATTCCATCAGCTACAGTGATTACGCAGCTCGTTTGGTTCTACAAAAACGTTTCTCTGATGATACCCAGGGCTTTGTCTCCTGGAACCGTGGCATCAAAGGGGGCAACTGGTCTATTTCATCTGGAGTAGATCCGTCTCGCTTCGTACATGACGAAGAGGTCTTGAACTCGTTCGAACTGGGTATTAAGTCTGATATCAATGAGTATCTGCGCCTCAATGCGACTTACTACTACTACGACTACAAGGACTACCAGACCTTCGTTGCCATACCATCGGGTGGTATCTCACCCAATCCGCAAATCGGAAACTCCGATGCCAGCGCACAAGGCACCGAGATTGAACTGTTCATCACTCCGGTAGATAATCTCGATATTCTTGTCGGCATGGCGTTTAGTGACTCAGAAGTCGATAGCGTCGACGCGGGAAGCAATCCTGTTTTAAACGCGGAGTTCCCCAACGCACCTGAGTTCTCAGCCAACTACTTGGTTCGCTATGCACTGGATCTGAGCGACAACAACAGTTTGATTTTCCAGGTGGACGGTGCGTTCTATGGTGATCAGTTCCTTGAAGTTACCAACGGCCAAGGAACGGTGCAGGAATCCTATAATGTATCCAATGGCTCTGTGACTTTCCAGGCCGGTGAATTGAGTATATCCCTTTGGACTAAGAATATGTTCGACGAAACCTACAAAGCCTACTCCCTAGACCTCGGGGTACTGGGTGCAACCACCTACTATGCACCACCGAGAACCAGTGGCTTAACATTGAAATATAACTTCTAACCCGAGGCCCGAAAATAAAGGCTCCCTTAGCGGGGGGCCTTTTTTTTCAACTGAAAACCTATGAAAAATGATAAGTGGAAAATGTTTACTTTTTTTTGTTGGCTTTTTGTTCACTCCGTTCACTTATTTTAGCCAACAATTTTTTGCCTGTTAATTGGGTGTTAGACTCATGGAGGATATAGTAACCAATGAAATATACTCGGACTGGATTGGTTCTTTGCACAGATAATTACAATGAGTGTGTAAAATTTTATAACAAAATATTGGAATTGCCCATTTTGCATGTTTTAGATGATGAGCATTCCAATCTTACAAGTGTTGATCTTGGTGGAGGTAATTACTTAATGATTGAAACTGGCGGTCACTCTAATCCCTCAGGTAAATTAATATCCCAAAATCCAGTATGGTTAAGGTTTAATGTAAAGGATATTGATGAGTCAGCAAGTCTGCTCAGGTCAAAAGGTTTAGAGGTAAATATTAGGCGTGAAGTATGGGGCACAATTGCTGATTTTTCAGATCCAGATGGTAATATGTGCTCATTGCGTGAAGAGTCAACATTTGGCTAAACAAAGTCTAACAAGTCAATGAACTTCGCGCCCTACGGTCGCCGGACCACTAAAAGCATCGCTTCGCGAAACGTGGCCGGTTATTGAGGCGTTAGGTGAATATGCGATTAACTCAACCTTCTGATGAAAACTTTATTGAATTGATGTCTTGGTTTTCGAACGAAGATGAATTAAGTATCTGGTCTGGCCCAAATTTTAGATATCCATTTGATTTAAGCACTTTTAAGAGTGACTTAAGCCTTGATACCTTGAAATCATTTTCATTAATTTCTAACAAAGGTGATTTATTGGCATTTGGACAATATTATTTAAGACTTGAGAATTGCCACCTTGGAAGATTAATTGTTAATCCTAATTTTCGTGGGCAAGGCATTGCTTCCCACCTAATAAACCAATTGAGTAC